>Ga0210043_1000047_pt1 | contig 135767 bp, 199 predicted proteins | sample CryGeymet201501t_FD_183990 | JGI IMG/M metagenome (GOLD analysis project Ga0210043, IMG submission 183990) | Groundwater microbial communities from Crystal Geyser aquifers in Utah, USA - Crystal Geyser metaG 2015-01t (SPAdes) (version 2) | ecosystem: Environmental > Aquatic > Deep subsurface >...
CACTCTCTCAGACATGCGAAGCATCATCTCAGACATGCGAAGCATCATCTCAGACATGCGAAGCATCATCTCAGACATGCGAAGCATCGAATCACAAACAGGAGACACCTCACAAATGCGTTCACCAACCACCGTCATCCTCGGCTTCCTTGCCTTGGTGATCCTCGCCTACCCGTTCTATCTCACGGCCTATTGGTCCACCGAGAAGGAATACACCTTTATCGTCCAGCGTGTCGATCGTGAATGTGATGCAGACGGCAAGGGCACCACGTGCCGCAACTTCGTCTACGGACGGGGCGGTGAGGTGTTCACCAATTCCGATGACCTCTTCTACGGCAAGTTTGACAGCCGCACGATCCAAGCGGGCTTCGAGCAAGGCACCAAGACCACGGTGCGGGCCGTCGGCTGGCGCATCCCGTTTCTGTCGATGCAGCCCAACATCATTTCGATCGAACGCCAGCCGGTCGGAGCAGATCAATGAGTAAGGGAATCCACTTCGACCTGATGGAAGCACGGCACCTGTGCTCTGACGCCATCGACTGGCTGGAAGCCAACCCCGAGCAGCACACCACTGGTGACTTCATCCGTTACCGTGCAACCGGGGACGCTGTTTATCATGTCCCGGAACCGGGCCGCGAGCAGGATTACTGCTACTGCTTCCTCGGGCGGGTGGCGCAAGAAGCCCGCAACCGGCACCCTGAGCAATGTGAGGGGATCATGGCGGGGTCGCTCGCTTGCGCTGTCATCGCGCCGCTGAGCCTTCCTTTCTCCGATGCTTTCAAGGCGAATGATAGGCTGCTGCGGCTGGAGCGTGCTCCTTCGACGTGGAAGCGTCTGATGATTGCGCTTGATCTTCGCACGCCCCACGAAAACACCCAGACCATCGCCACTCTTCGCCAAACGTTAGCTGAGAACTATGCGGCTCAAGCCACCAAGGAGCTTTTGTCATGAACGTCGCCAATGATGATGACCAGCCGGTCATGATCCCGATTTCGATCATTCGCAGCCGCCTCAAAAAGCGCATCGGGCAGTTCGACGAAGCCCGCAAGAAGCTGTCCTTCTGGCAGGCTAAGCGCTACATACTCTTGTCCGGTGCGATCGTCGCACTACAGGCGGAGTTGGAAGACATCACTGCGCTCGAAGTCACCGCCCGGATCGCCGGAGAAGAGACGATCTCGTGAACCACCAACAATCAATAGGAGTGAATCATGAACCGTTTTATCGACGCCCTTGAAAAGATTCGCGAGTATTCGTGGCCTGATTGCGTGTTGATCTTCATCGTGACTTTCATCATCACGCTGGTTTTCATTTCCTGATCATGGCTGCCCAACCGCTCTTCGACGATGGTGTGCATTTTGTCCGCAACGCCCACAAGAACGATCGCCATCCGCTTCGTTTTGTAGTCACGCATCACAAGGCGACTGACTCCAAGCGCAATCGGCATGTCGATACGTTGGTGAACGCGATCGAGGTCGCGAAGACCTTCACCAAGGCCGCCATCGTCGAGAGCACAAACGACAAGGTGTTGTTTGAAGGGCACGGCAAACCGGCACCACACCCGGTTGCTGTGCCCAAGAAAAACGCGCATACCGCAAAGCCGAACGAAGCTACTACACCAAAACCTAAAAAAGGCGCGCTGCCAAGCTTTGCGTCGTCCTACTTTACCTGCAAAATCGCCAACCCAGCGGCACAGGTGTGGGAATGCACGGCGATGCCGGGTGAGCGTAAGTCGGCTGGTCGCAAGCACACCGGAGGCAAGGAGCCCACCGTCGCTCAGTTTAAGCATCGCAAGGGCGAGTGCGCTGTGCTTTTATGGCAAGTGCCGGTCCGGGATTGTGATGGGCACATCAAGGTCTTCACGAACTGGATCGAAGCAGACGAACATGCACAGGCGCTTTACCGGGAAGCCTACGAAGAAGATGGTGCCATCACATGGCGCTCGGGCGACGTGGTTATCCAACGCCTGACCGATGTCGAGATTTGTTTCGATCCCTCGGAGAGCGTCCACAAGCCTTTCTACCTTGTGATCAACAAGCATGGGTTTCGCAAACCCTACTACCAATCGTTCCGCCCCCATAAGTATGCCACGGCATCAAAGAACGCTGATGGTTCGGTGTATCAGCCTCCCAACCCGGAAGCCGCCGAAGCGATGGATTTCAATCGAAAGCTGAGGGCGATGGAAAATGAAGAATATCGCGGCTCTGGCCTGACCGAAGTGATTGCTCGTTTCAAGACTCCATGGGAAGCGGAAAAGAAAGCGATCGAACTGGAAATCACATATTGTGGAAATGGAGACCTTTACTCATGAGCGACTACGATCCTGAGAAGATCATTGACTATCTCGAAAAACTCGTCGCTGAACAGCAACAGATGATTGCTGACCGCAACGATGCGATCCGACTGTTTCGTCGTGAGTCAACCGATCGCCTATACATGATTCATGCCCTTGTCTCGCTGCTGGGTCCCAAGGCCTTACAGGTCTGGCGGCAATGGCAGGGGAAGAGCGTTCAGCGTATCCACCACGATTGGGGCCCGGAAGCCCACAATCTTGATGGTGAAGGACGGGCGCAAGTTTTGCTTGACTTCGAAGCTGCTTCGGTCAACAGCACATCCATCGAGGATGCGGATGCCCACATCGAATCAATTCGTGGCTCCGCTGATAAGCAAGGAGATGAGTTGTGAAAGCTGGCGATCGCGTTCGCTGCATTCATCCAGCCGAAGAGAATGTCCCCTTGGTGGAAGGGGAGGTCTATATTGTTCGGCATATGGGACCTACCTCGCTCTGACGGGCGAGGAGCCTGAGATCAATATCGCAGAAAAAGCGGTTATCTTACAAGACAGGAGCGGCATTTACATGGAATCTCGTTTCGAACTTTTGGAGGAAGACGAATCATGAACAAGTCCAAGGTCATTGGCTTCGCTGATCTGATTGGAGAAGCTGAGTTCACCATCGTGCCTCTGAGCCCGCGCCATCCGTTTGACAATGATGCGAACGGCGTTGCATTCATGCTGGGTGACACGATGTTCTTTTGCTTTGAAGACCCGGATGATGGGTATCGGGCCACGGCCGGGCCGTTGTTGACGGGACAAGGTGACGCCTATGCATTTGGAAGTGGTTACACCACACAATACATTAAAGAACCGGTGCTTGTCGCTCACATCGACGACAACTACTGGGACATCCTGCGTGTTACCAGCCGCATCACGGGACAAGTGATCTTCGAGATCGGCACGTCGAACGTCGATGACTATTACCCGTGCTACCACGAGGAGTGGAACCCGGCTGGTCTTTCGGCTAATGCTCGGGTTCGTATCAAGATGGAGGACTGAATGGAAGGCATTTTGGTAGTTATCACCCAGACGGTCATGGCTTTTGGAATCTATTTCAGCGGCGCGCTGCTTTCCCTGACGTTCCGCAACGTGATCGGTTCTCCCTTCTTGGGCTTCCGCCCTTTGAAGTTTGAAGATGTGCTCCTTGATGGAATGTTGATTAAGCGAGACACGGACTAGATGATGCTCTTTTGTTGGCCCGTCGCGATCGTGCTGTGGGACGTAACCCGGTTGCTTTTATCTTTACCAAAGCGCTTGACATTGCGAGTGGTTCTACTAACGAACAAAGTAGGTAATCGAATCATCGAAACGAAGAATCGCTACATCACCGGAGGACGCAATGACTGAACTTTCCAAGATTGGAGCCGCAATGGGTGCGCGGGGTGGTGAATATGTCTGACGAAAGTCTCACCCAGTCACCGACCAAGCGCGAAATCATTCTTCTGCTTATTGTCATCGCTTTTGCGCTGGCTTACGCTGCGTTCCTGTTGACCTCACCACCCAACGAGACGACAGCCGAGCAAAAGCCCGAGCAAGTGTCCGCCGAAGAACCGGCACTGCTGATCGTGCGATGTGGGTCGGCTGCAACCGAAGGTGCGGACCTTGCGATTAAGGCTACTGGCTTCATCGTCGAACAGGTTGATGGCGTCTTGGTGGTCACCACCTTCCATCACAACCAACCTGTCCAGACGCAAGAAGGCGACGACCTTCTCTGCACCGTCACGATGGAGAACGACAATGAAACAGCCGCAGGGTAATCGCGAGGCCAAGCTGGCGCTCATCAACACGATCCTCAACGCCTATCATACCACCCGCGTCTTTCAGACGGACCCAGCCGTTCATATCTTGAGCAAGCTGGGTGGTGATCTCGATCGTCGGATTACCGAGATCGCAGCCGGTGAGCCGGAACAGGCAGAGCCGACGACGGCCACACTGCTGGCACAGGCCATGCATGTCGAGCAGTTGCTTTACGCGAACTTTCTGGACAAGAAGCGTGAGTCAATCGACTCCGAAGACCGGATGAAATATCAGCGTTACGCCCAGAGTTCGGCGGCGCGCATGGCCGCGCTCGAAAGCGTTCGTCTCCGCCAACGGCAGATGACGCAAACATAAAAAACACCAACAACCAATTAGGATCACTTTTCATGTTCGACAACCCTCAATGGGTCGCAACCTCTTTGCGTCAATTTACCGCCTCGGTTGGTATTATTCTGGCTACGCTCAATCTCATCGAGCCTACGATATGGGACCAGATTGCACCAGCCGTGGTGTCCATCATCCTGATCGGCTACGAAATCTGGCACTCTCACGAACGGGAGATCGAGATGAACAACCTGCAACAATCCAACCACCTGTGGGCTCTGGCCGCCCGTAAGGCTGTCGATCCCATCGAGCGCGTCCAGATGCGGGAGTCCGCCCATGGCTGATAACGTCCATCACTTGCCCACTACCAACGCCAACATCACCATGCCGGGCGACATCACACCGAGCGCCCGGCACCGGGCCGCTGAGTGCTGTCGTCAGGCCAAGTGGACGCCGCACATCTGTGACGAAATCGCCGAGGGCAAACATGATGGTTACACAATTGTGCAGGCCTTTGCCCATATCGAGAAGCTGGAGATGGCGATCATCGACTACGAGGAGGCCCGTCACCATAACGTGACACTGGGTAATGACGAATACATAGACGCCCATCTCGATACCTCGCTCCATATGCATTTTCTGGCTATCAATGGCTTTCCGCTATTGGAAGAAATAGGAAGATAACATGCCACTGACCGCTCCCGCATACGCCAGCACATACAACGAGCCCGGAAGCTGGAGCCGCCTAAGCCAAGGGTGGCCTTCCACACCCTACACCGCTGGGAAGCTGCTGCTTTGCACGAAAGCCGGTGTGGTGCCTTATGGCTCTTACGTCATTGTTGGCGCGAAACGGAGCGACCCGGCTCCGCACACAGCACCGTATATGCGGGCACCGTCAGAGCATCCTTATTACGACTACAGCGAGGCGCTGATCCGCTGTGAAACCGAGGAACTACGTGATCGGCTGGAGGAAGTCCATCGTCAGATGTTCGTCATTTGTCGTGGCCATTTTCTCAGCGAAAGAACCAATGGAGAGTTTGCATGAAGCACAGCTTCCCGCCTGATAGCTACCTTCGCGGACATAATGATAAGGTCGGTCAATACATCTACCGCTGCAACGTCGAGAAATTCCTTCACGACGGAGAGTCCGCAACAATCGAGGATTGGTAATGAGAACCCTTGCATATCTTATCCGCGAAAGCCGCCCCAATATGGCTCCTTCGATTATGTGCGGCAAGATGTTCAAATCACGCGAGGCGGCCGAAGCCGCCGCTGAGCGCCTGTCTAATCATTGGCGGACTTGCACGGTTGTCCCGGTCAAGGAGGTATTTTAGTGCCACACAAATGGGAACTCTACAAGGACAAGGCGGGCGAGTATCGCGTCCGGTTCAAATACAATTCCGAAGTGATGTTCGCGACCGAGGGCTACTCCTCTAAGCAAGCGGCTTTGGCCGCGATCCAAAGCGCCAAGAAAAATATGCCCGGTGCAGAAGTTTTCGACAACACAGGCTTCGAAACCAAACCGGTTAAGAAACCAAAGAAGACCCGCCTCCAACGCGCCATGGAAGAGCACAAGACCGAGATCACGTCAGCGATGAATGAAGCGATCGCCGCCAGCCTTGTGGTGACCGCACATTGGGCCGATCCTATGACACAGGAGGGAATCATCATTGATGTCTGGGTAGGTAACAAGTGCGTCAAGTCAGTTCGTATGATCGACCTTGACAAGAAATCCCCCCACGGACTGTTTCAGCTTCCCGATAACGCTTGACATACCGGATAAATTGTCCTATCCCTGAATCACCGAAACGAAACAGGAGATAGACAGATGAACAAAGAACGCCGCAAGCAGATCGATGGGATCATCGCCCGGATTGAACAGGAGCTTTCCCCTCTCGTGGATGAACTCCGTGGGGCGATCGAGGAAGTCCGCGATGAAGAGCAGGAATACTTCGACAACATGCCGGAGAGCTTGCAAGGCGGTGACAAGGGCAACCTTGCTGAGGCTGCGGTCGATGCGCTTGAAGAAGCTGTGAGCGGGTTCGACGATCTCGATCTCGAAGGGCTGATTAACAACCTCTATACCGCGCAGGAATAGCTGATGGCTGACATCTCACAATGGTCCGAGACCCGCAAGGCTGACCGCCTCAAGATGGCCAACCATCTGGCGGTGGCGGCGTTCGATGCAGGGGCTATCGTCGCCATCGAAGACCGGGCGCTGACCCGCTTTCGCGACGGCTCTGGTAATCCCAAAAGTCGCGAGGTTTACGTCCGTATCGAGGCACCGGGCGGTGCTTACATCACCATCGAGTTCGACGGTGACACGTGCCAGAAGGGAGTCTACGTCGATACTTGGCAAGGACCGCGCGACGGTAAGCGCTGGATCAGTCCTCGGCTGGGTGACGTAAACCCGCATCATTGGTCCAAGCTCACACGGGCAGTGCAAGGCTTTCCGGCTCTGGTCAATATCATCGTTTGTGACATCGCGGCTTTTCGTGAGGGCTGGGGTTACCTGACCGAAGAAGACGAGCAGATCAAGGTGATGCGGACTCTCCAGCGTCAGCGAGGCTTGTCGCTGGTATGAGGAAGCCGCATGAGCCGGTCTCTCGAAGAGCGCGCTCGGGAACTAACCGAGCGCGTCAACCTCGAAATTCGCTTCCAGTGCGCCGAATGGCTTGGCCGCTTGTTGTCGCGGTGGAAGCGTATCAAGCGGTAACTGAATGAGTAACAACTATCCTCGAACTTACGCGTCTTTGAGAACCGCGAAGATCGCAATCAACAAGGCTGAACTTGGCCGCGAGATCGTGCGCTACGACCGGCTTGGTGAAGATACGGCCCATCGGCTTGCTCGCGTCCGTCCCGTCGTTCTGGTGGATGACGAGCAACAGGCACGTGAGGTCAAAAGCAAGGGATATGTCACCGAGATCAAGCCCACACGTTTTTGCGAAGGGGCAACCGTCCGACTCAAGGACAGCGTGCCCAAGCAGCGTATGGGAGAATTGGCGGTGATCGAGCGTTTTTTGAAGGGCTTGAAAGGCGTATATCTGGATCGTCCTATGGGAGGAACCCGCTACTGGAACCTCAAAGATTTGGTGTTGATCGCACCGGGAGTTCACTAATGGCTGACACGCAAGAACCGATCATTGAGCCGGTTAAAGGACCGGGACGCAAGAACGCGACGAAGACCATGCACCCGGCGTTTGCCCAAGTCTCCGCTTCGCGTCGCTCAGGACATCTAGCCCTTTATGGCTCGGATTTTGTTCACAACAACCACGTGGTTCTGTCCATCTCGACGAGCGAGCTTCATCGCGATCTGTCGAATGACAGGCATTTCGATCGCGAAAAGTTGATCGAGATCGCTCTGAGCGCAGCACAGTGGGCGACACTCGTCTCCTCCCTCAACGTCGGCTCTGGCGTTCCCTGCACCTTGCAGTGGCACGGCGAACGCATCCCCGCCCTGCCGATGCCTTCCAGCCGGGCCGATCAATTCGGTAAGGAGATGCAGAAGGATTTAGCAGAGGCAATCAAGGCGCTCGACACGCTGCTGGCCAGTATTGATGACATGAAGGTGTCGAAGGTCAAGAAGGACGAAATTCGTCGCAATGCCGAGGTGGCCCGTTCGAAGCTCACCAGCGCCGCGCCTTTCGTCGCCAGTCAGTTCGGCGAACACATGGAAGAAGTGGTCGAAGCGGCGAAGATCGAGGTGCATGGCTACACCCAGAACTTGATCGCCCGTGCAGGGCTTCATACCATGACCTCAAACGTAAGTGATCCGCTCCAACTTCCCGACGAAACTGATGATTGACGCTGACCGCAACTTTTGTTAGACAAGCAGTGAATCAAGGAGACAACAATGACCTTTACCCCATATTTCAAAGGCCTTACGTTGACTGTCGGGCTGCCCGGTGCGGGAAAGAGCACGTGGGCTGACAATCACCTGCCCCATGCGACGCTTCGCCTTGAACGTGATCGCGCCCGCGAGTGTCTGTTCGGTTCGCGCAAGGCCTACTGGAGCCATCCGCTGCCCAAGGAGGTTAAGTCGTTTATGGTCACCGACATGATGATGTCGGCCATGAAGCTGTGGCCCCAAGACTCGTGGGCCGTCACGGACACCGGCATGATGCTGGGCTCGTATCGTCCGTTCATCAGTTTTGCCAAGATGCGGAACGCTCCGATCAAGGTGATCGTGTTCGAGCGCACCGAGGAATACATCCACGAGATCAACGAAAAGCGCGAGCCCACCCACCGTGTTGACGGTGCAATCATGGAGGGCTTTCTGCAAGCCTTCAACGACCCGGATGCATGGTGGAAGAGCAACAAGGAAGGCTTCCAGATCATGGTGGACCGCAACTGATGCTGCTGACGACGCTTGCAATCCTGTTTGGCACGGCTCTCGCCGCCGAAGCTGGCATCGCCACGTATGGGGCGCTGCGTCGTGAGTTGTGGGAGCCATCACTTGCCGAGTCGTTGATCAGACGCGACACTGGATGGAAGCTCGTCGAGACGGTCGAGGTCTACCGCAATGAAATCATGCGTGGACAACACGACCACATACGCGATGACAGCTTTGACGTTGAAGTCGCCAAGATAGCCAAGAAGCGTGACATCGATTACGACCACTATTCGATTGACTGGCGCTTCGGGTGCATTGACTCTGAGAACGGCGAAAAGCTCGGGCCGGGCTGGTTCCGTTCGCGGTATCCCTCAGACTATTTCCACGTCTTCTTCTACAAGGAACCGCCAGAACCCAAGCCAGAACCCAAGCCGATATTCGATCTATCAACCCCGTCGTTCGACATGGATGAAAAGATCGCCACGATCATCAACTTCATGCGACAGCCATCGGCTTTCTGGCTGGCCCCGGACTTCACAGGCGGGGCGAACCTGCGTGACGGTATGACGCCGTTCTGGTCTCGCAATCCTATCGTGCCGGTTCTCCGCTACACACGCAACAAGACGTGGTTAGCCGAAGACCACAATGGCTTGGAGCGTTACGCAGACCTTCACTGGGACGCGAACCACAAGATGAAGTTCAAGGTAATATACGACGACGAGAACCGAAAGCCATCTTACCATTACGACTTACGCGAAGCCATGTATGCGATCGGCCGCCACTTCGAGCGTTGCTTAGGCGTCGCGCCTGATGAGTTCATTGACATGGTTCGCTGGCAAATTGGCATCGAAGGCGATTGCCCGGAACAACACGCTCGTTTCCAGAGCGACGAATACGCAAAGCTGGTCCGGCGTCTTTCGCAAACAGGACTGTCGATTAGCGAATTTGAAAAGGCCTGCCGTTGGTTGAACCCGTCACGTGGCGTCGTGCCTTCACACTTCGCCGAACAGAGCGTGTCCATGATCGAAGGACCAAACGGCGTCGCTGAGTTTACGGCAAGCGAGCGTTACCGATTGTTGCAAGCATAGAATTTTTAGGTTGCCAACTAAGATATATTTTCCTATGACCCAAGGACCCGAAGCAAAAGGAGGGAATGAATTATGTTGAAAATTACCAAGACCTACGGCGAAGAAAAGCCCACTTACTTCGTCGTCGCCGAAGGAGGCAACGCGCCGACCAAGCGGCATTTCTCCCGGATCGCCGCCAGCAAGGAAGCCCAGCGCCTCACGCGTGAGAACCCCGGCCGCGTTTTCCACGTCGTCAAGCTCAAGGAAAGCTATACCGCCGAGGCCGCGATCAGCGGCCAGCGCGAGGGCATGGTGGGTGGCTCCAGCGAAGCGATGCCGATCGGCGAGATCATCAAGCGGCTTGGCATTAACATCATCGCCGGTGTGTTGGCCGAAGCGATCCGTGAAGGCTCCCGTGTTCAGAATGGAGAAGACGAAGACGAGGAACAGATTGCAGAGTTCGACGTGGACTCGCCCGATCTGACGCCCGAAGAGCGCGCCGACAACGAGCGGACGCTGGCCAAAGCGCGTGAGCGGATGGCAGCAATGACGATCGGCGGCGACGTGATCGTCATTGCTGCCGTGTCGGTCCTGCCCGGACTGCTGCCGCACAATCTGGTGCGTGCCACCTATCTGGGCATGTCCTCCGATCCGGACTACGCCATGGTGCGCTTCAACGTCAAGGATGACGATGGCAGCGTCAGCACCAAGGACGATCGCGTCAACATCTCGCGCCTGTTCGAAGAGAACGACGCCGAAATGCGCGACATGCTCGGTCTCTCGGCCGACGCATGAGCGAGCTTCAAGGAATCCTCTTTCTCCCGCCTGTAATGGTGCGGGAGATTGAACTAGCCTTCAAGGAAGGTGGGCTGGGTGATCAAAGTTTTGTCACTATTGGTGATGATGGTCGTCCCATTTTCGCCATCGATATGACGAACCACGTGGTTGCGCCGTCCGATGATATTCGCGACATGATCATTCATTCCGGCGCGCTTGCTGATATGCAAGTCGCGCTGGGTGAGGACGCATTCATCGCGGGCTGGAAAGCGGCTTGTGCGTTCCACAAGATCGAATACGACGCAGGTCCCGCCTACAATGTGGGCTGGGCTTCGTTCGTGCCTTCCGAGGATGTCATCAACTTCGAATTTTAAGGACCACCATGATCAAGAAAACTGAACGTGTCGATGAGGTGCCTGACATTCACATTAAACTGGGCGACATGGCCAAGGACATGATGAGCGGGCTTGAGGGACGGGTTACGATCATCAACGTCCCGTTGCACGGCGCGGTCCGCGTCTCCATCGACCCCTTGTGGGACAAGAAGGAGAAAAAGAACCCTGAGGCGTTCTTCGTCGATGCGCCTTTCGGCGAGGTCACCGAAGCGTGGGACAACCGCCCCAAAGCGGAGACCAAGCCCTCCACTGAGCAGAAGAAGAAGAAGAAGGAAAAGCCGGGCGCATGTCGGATGCCTTCTGAACGTAATCGGACGATCCTGCGGTGATCGTCACTGATGCCACATTCGATCAGGATGTTCTGCAAGCAACGAAGCCGGTGTTGGTTTTCTTCACCGCTTCGTTCTGCGGCCCGTCCGTGATGATGGAGGACTTGCTGAGTATTGACGATCCTGTCCTCGATCGCGTTCAGATCGTGAAGGTTGACATCGAGAAAATGCCCCAGACCGGCCAGAAGATGCAGGTCAAGGGCACACCACAACTCATGCTCATCAGCGATGGTAACGTGATTGCTAATCAGCTTGGGACCATGGATGAAGATAGCTTCTTTGCATGGCTCGAACGAGGCTTGAGAAAAATTTAGATTGACTGACCGGATTATTTGTCCTATTAAATCTTTGCAACAACGTAAGGAGACAAACGAATCATGTATGCGGTCAACAAGAATCGAATGCGAAGGCCTCTCAACCCGAGGGAACTGAGCGGCTTCGGCCCTGCACTCGCCTTCATGGAGGAAGCTGTCTGGAACTGCTACGCAAACGAGATCAGCGAACTTCAAGCTGACTTTGAGGAATTGCAGGCAGACGCCGGACCGGGCGGTCCGGATTGTCCTGTCACGCAGGAAATTCTCGACGGCATCAACGAAGAGATCGAAGCGCTCGCCCAGAGCGCCTACGATCGTGTGCAGGACTGGTCGGACGGATTAAGGGAGGTATTATGAATAGCGCACAAGCAGGACTTATCGGCAAACTCTTCGCTGGTGTGGTCGTATGGCTGATTGCCTTCGTGACCGGTTTTCTGAAAACGGCCTATCAAGCTTACGTGCTCGGTCAGATGTGGGAGTGGTTCATCGTGCCAGCCGGACTTGGGCTGGAAACGCTCGCGTTTAGCGTCCGCGTGGGTGTGGTCTTGATTTTCAACCTCCTGCTGGTAAGTATTGGCGCTCTGATCTCGATCAATTCCAGCAAAGAAAGCACCAATGCGATCGGCGTTGTCTTTACTGTTCAGATCATCGTAGTCATCGTCGTCACGATGGCGTGGATTGGTGCGGCTATCTGGGCGTGGCTTCTGTTTTGATGATCTATAAACCAGCCAAGCAGATCGTTCGCATCCGGCACGGATCACACCTCTACGGCACCAACACACCGTCCTCGGACCTCGATTACAAGGGAGTTTTTCTCCCTTCCGGCCGGGACATCGTGCTCGGCCGGGTGCCCAAGGTGATTGATCGTGGCACCGGAGACGACACGCGAAAGAACACTGTGGACGACATCGACGATCAGTCCTATCCCTTGCAAAAGTTCTTCGATATGCTGGTCAAGGGTGACACCACCGCGACCGAAATCCTGTTCGCATCCGACGACGCGATCGAACTCATCACGCCCGAGTGGGAATACGTCCGCGAACAAGCGCCCGGATTCATCAACCGCGAGTGTAAAGGCTTCGTGGGCTACTGTCGGCAGCAAGCCAACAAGTATGGCATCAAAGGCTCCCGCATGGCGGCCTGTAAGGGCATTGTCGATCTGCTGGCCAAAGGGATGGAAGAGCTTGGAGGTAAGACCAAGCTGGGCGAACTTGACCCGGTTCTGGACGCCTTTTGTGGGATGCACGAGTTCTCCGAACTTGTGCCGATCATGTCGCACGGTCAACCGATCATGCATCTTAGTGTGGTCAACCGTAGGTGTGGTTACACGACGACGATCAAGGATGCCCACGCAGTCTATGCCCGCATCTACGAGAACTATGGCGAGCGCGCCCGTATGGCGATGACCAACGAAGGCGTGGACTGGAAGGCGATGAGCCACGCCATTCGTGTTTCTCGACAAGCGTTGGAGCTTTTGGCTACTGGCCGCATCACGTTTCCTCGCCCTGACGCCGAAGAGCTTCTGGCCATCAAGCTGGGTAAGTTCCCATTTTCGGAAGTTGGTCGCACGCTCGAAGAATTGGTCGAGAAGGTCGAAGCGGCTGCCGAAATATCCACGCTGCCAGAGGAGTCCGATCAAGACGCCATTGATCGGCTCGTTATCTACCTGTATGATAGTCAATTGAGACACACTTCATGACCGCACTCTTGATCAAGCCTCCGCACCGCATTAGCGACGACGGAACAATGAATGTCCATACGGTCTTTTTGGCCGGGACCATCGACAACGGTGCGAGCCGAGACTGGCAACAGGAAGCCTACAACATCCTGAACAAGCTGGAAAAGCCGGTTCATGTATACAACCCGCGCCGGGACGATTGGGACCCGTCGTTGGAGCCGAGCGCGAGCAATAAGGTTTTCCGCGAGCAAGTCGAGTGGGAGCTTGACTACCTTGAAGAGGTGGACACGATCTTCATGCACTTCGAACCGGGCTCCAAATCTCCAATCACGTTGCTGGAACTCGGCATGTGGTTGGAGCGCGATCCTTACAAGCTGATCGTCTCATGCCCCGATGGCTTCTGGCGCAAAGGCAACGTAGACATTACGTGCAAACGCGCCGGGGTGCTGGTCTTCGACGATCTCGACATGGCCTATCTTCAACTGGTGTCGGCTCTAAAATAATGCCCGTCTACCATGATAAGCCACCGTTTCTTGAATGCTACTGGACTGTCGGATCGGTTCGGACGACCGGGGTCAGTCTGTTAAGAAACCGAACTTTGGCGCATACGAAGTTCGTGGAAAATGAACTGTAACATTTGACACATAGGAAGAATTGTCCTATCCCCTCCTCATCGACAACGAATCAGAGGAGACAGACATGACCGTTCGCAAGAACATCGATCTTTCGCAGATCGCCGAACACTACCGAAATTTCCGAGTCGCGATGGAAGACGCGCCTGATGGCCTGTTTGAGGCGACTCGGAAGATGTTCCGATCGCTGGACTTCGGCGTGACCGAACTGCTGAACGGTTTCGATGCTGCCGGCCTCGTCTACGACAAGTGCGATCAGATTTTCGAGATCGAGGTGCAGCTTTTCCAGATGCTTCGCGAAAACAATCCGATACTCCAGAATGAAATTGAGAATGCAATCGGTCTCGGCTACATTCTGAGCACTGGTTCGGCTGACACCCGTCGCCGCGTGCTTGTTGGGCTGGAACGTGATCGTGATTTTCTCGCGGAGAGGGTGGTGGTATGAAACTTATGGAAGCCATCATGTTCGTCCGTCGCCCTCTTCGCGAGATCACCCCCTAGGCTTGCACAACAAGTCAACGCCGCTATTATCACTTACCCAACACAGGAGGAAACACAAATGCCGTTTCGTTACAATGCCTTTGGTGAAGCCATCATCCAGCCGGGCACCAACTTGGCCGAGATCGATGACCTCATGATGGATGCCAAGGGCATCGCCATGGCCGAGCCAACCAACGCTGACCTGTTCACCAAATACGATCCCAACTTCAAGATCGGCGGCGAACTGTTCATCTTCGGCCAGAACATCGAAGCCGAGGAAGGTGAAGACGATCCTCTCGAAGCCACCATCCTGTTCGATAACTTCGGCACGCTTGAATCCGCTAAGGCGTGGCTCGAATCAATAGGCTGCAACACCGTCACGGAGGTGGAATAATGGCTTCACGCGCACTACGACCCGTGCCTGAGATCGCCGCACAACTCGCCGATCTGGTCAACGCCGTCTCGATCCTGCGAGATCAGATCATCAACGCGGTTGCTCTCAGCGACGCCATCAGTGACGCCCGCTTGTTGGTAGGTAAGGTGGATGGCTTCGACCTTACACTGGACCTCAAGACGAATGCAGCGCCCGACAAGGCCATCTTTCTGCTGGAGATGCAGCCGATCGAAGGCGTCCTGTTCAAGGACATCAAGGCAGGTGCGGCCAAGGGCGCATCCCACCGCAAGGTCATCACGGCCAAGGTGGTGGCAGCATGAGCAACACGTGGCATTCATGGTTCGCATGGTATCCGGTCTGGATCATCGACGGCGATGACGAATACCTCGTCTGGTGGGAGCACGTCGTGCGCCGCCGCATCTGGGTCGAGGATCGGTATATCTGGCAATACGACTTTCACCGGGGAGGCGCATTTTTTGATTGACACCGGACACTGTTCTGTGTAGTGAAAATTGCCATAAGCGCAATTTGCTCTGGAGAATACTGTGGACGCAACCGTCAAACAAACCGCCCTTCGCTTCCTCGCAACCGAGCGCAAGGAACGCCAACTCAAAGTGCAGAGCATCCGCAAGCCGTTCGGCGACAACCTGACCAAGGCTCTCGAAGCCCAAGTCTCCGAACAAGAGCGGGAGATCGAAGCGATCGATGCACTGGTCGCACTGGTCCAATAAAGTTTGCAGCGAAGCTGCGAGTGCAACTGAGGCCGGGCCAGTCCCGGCCTCTTTTTTTTTGTTTCGTAGGGTAACTTGCGCTTGACATAGGCGCAAATTTTAGTATGCATAAGAGCCAAGGAGACACCATGAAACTCTCGCCGTCTGAACTCCGTTACCTGATCCAAGAAGCCCGTGCCCGCACCCCGGTCGGTGCTTTCTTCAAGCACCGAAAGTCGGGTGCTATCTACAAGGTCACCGGACACCTGATGTGGGAAGGAAACCAGACTGTATCGACGCGCTACCGCCCGATCGAAGGACCTCTTGCTGCTCAAACCAACGACGAACTCGTAGAGTTCGCCCGACCGACTTCCGAGTTTTTCGAGGTGGTCGAATACACCGAAAACAATCACCCCAAGATCGGCTCGCGCTTCGTGCGGGTCGTCTATGAACAAGGCTACATGGAGAAAGGCGTATGAGCTACAAAGCAATCGCCGAGAAGGTCGCCTCGCGCCTGTCGGGCTTCTGGACGACGAAGCGGACCAAGCGTGAAGCCCAGATGCTCATTCATCTTCTGGCGGATGAATACGACATCAAGGCAAAAGAAGCGGAATCACTGGCAGCCGAAGCCAGCTTCGCTCGCGCCCGAGTCCGTGAGATCGAGGTATCCTCGGCGACGATTGCCAAACGGGCGCTCCACGCCTTGACCGAACTTGGAGTGAACAAAGGCCACTCACCAACACGAGCGGAGAAGGCGGCCGCTGTGATTATGTCGCCCTACCAGTATGAGCAAGCACTGGGTAACGGCTACGTCGGCTTTCGCGGCGAGAAGGTCAAGACACTGCAAGGCTACCCGATTTACATCGCCAGCGGCATGTTTGGTCCCGTCTTTGTGACACAAGCCGCTCTGGACGGCCTTTCTCGGCAAGCACCTGAGTTGAACCTGAGGGCTCCGTGATATGATCTATCACCCCGCCTATTTGGCAGGTGATACAGCCGGGCCTCCAACACCACCTGATTACACTTGGATGATCATCGCTTTCGTCGTTCTTATTATTATTATCGCGAGCACCCTATGACGATCCGAACCTACTCCATGATCGATGTGCTCCGTGTTGAGGAGAGCGAGAAGCGTCCGCGTGGACCGGGCTGTCGCGCTTGCGTCACAGGTGGTCGGGATTTCGAGGACCTTGGATTTGTCTGGTCCTTGCTCGATTCCTATCGCTTCTTCCATGACATCACCGAGTTCGGTTTTGGCTGCGCCACCGGCGTCGATCGCCTTGCATGGAACTGGTGCAAGCTCTGGGACATGCCATGGAGACGCTACGTTGCGGACTGGGATGGGCTGGACAAAGCCGCTGGTATCAAGCGAAACGGGGCCATGCTGCGCGATTTCCAGCCGGACATCTTACTGGTCTTCCCCGGAGGCACAGGCACCACCAATTGTGCAAAGCAAGCTCGCGGCTTGGGTATCCAGCGCGAATTTCTTGAAGTTGATAACGATCCGCTCAGCGCGGCCGATAAGTGGGGATGACATGCTGACCGAAGCCTCTGCTCAAGGTATCCCAGCCGTTGCCAATCTCTCCACGTTGTTTACGTGGGATGGCGCGTGGGCTTTCTTCGAAGATCAAGTTCTGAACAACCGTCTCAGCCAAGCCGCTGTGGTGGCCGGTATCCTTGCCGCCATCATCACGTGGGGACAGGAAATTCCCAAGAAGTTGTGGCGGATGATGACCCGCGTCACCACGACCACAGTCCGCTTCAACTCCGACTCGGCCGACTATGAAGCGGTCAGTCGGTTCATCACGCACAATGTGGTGTGGGATCGGTTCAGCCGGAACTTCAACTTCCAGACCGAGATCGGGTTCGACCATGAGGAATGGCGTGAGTATGCCAAGCATCGCGGCCTGACGGCAGGCTACGGCACACACATCGGCTTCTTCAAGCACTGGCCGATGCTGCTCGAACGCAGCCTTGAGGAGTCGCAACAAACCAAGGAGTTTAAGGAACACCTGACCGTGACCATCCTTGGCCGATCGCGCTCGCGTCTGGAGAAGTTTTCTCAGGCGGTCAGCGAAGCGGCGGGCGTGGCGGAAGCATCCTTCGACAAGGTGCCGGTGTTCATCAATGATGGCAAAAGCTGGAGCCGCATGGGCCGTCTGCCGCTCCGCCGGATGGATAGCGTGATCACTCGCGACTATACAGGCGAGAAGGTGGTCGAAGCCATCAAGCACTTCGAAAACAAGAAGGAAGACCACCACCGGCTAGGCCTCCCGCACCACCTTGGCATCATGTTACACGGCGAACCGGGCTGCGGTAAGTCGAGCATGGTTCACGCTGTCGCGGCCGAGACCGAGCGATCGATCTTCTACCTCAACCTCGGATCGGTGGGCAACGACAAGGAACTGACCGCCCTACTTTCAGGCACGCGGGACTGGTCCAAAATCATTCTCGCGATCGAGGACATCGACGCGGCGGGCGTTAAGGTTAACCGTGAGGACGCCGAAAAGAAGAAGGACGGTAACGAAGAGAGTGGACCCCTCTCACTGTCGGCTCTCCTGAACGTCCTTGACGGTATCTTGTGTCCTGACGGTCTTGTCGTGGTGGCAACCACCAACCACCACGAGAAGCTTGACCCGGCCCTCAAGCGCGAAGGACGCTTTGACAAGACTTTCGAGTTGGGCCGCCTGCGACACCAAGAGTTCCTTCGCATGGCCAACCTGTTTGAACTTGATCCAACCGACTTTGAAGTCACCAACGACATAGAGATGACGGGCTCAGCTATGCGTGCAATGTTCATGGAGAAGATTGTATGATCTACGAGACGGTCTTTATCGCTCCCAATTCGGACATCGCGTCGTCGTTGAACCATACCTACGACCGTGAACTGTCTCCTCCCCGGACAGTGGCTTTTTCGGTGTGGTCCATCTGGCATGGCCGCGCTAAGAGGATTTACGTGCTGCCAATCCCCAAGGAGTTCGACGAGGATATGCGGCACAACTTCGAGACCTCGATCCGCGAGTGCTCGCAATGTCGCTTGGTTTCGGGAGGAGAGTTAATCAGGTTATGACCAATACCAGCACAATTACCATCGGACCTAAGGGCGGTGTCCTTCACGTCAATCGGCAATTCATCGCCATGAATGCCAAGGATGGAGGCAACCGCCCGGTCTTCACGCTCAAGCCGAACGGACCAAGCTCTGCGGCTGTCTATGCCCGCGACGCTGAATGGACCGGAACCAGCCGGGCTGTGGGCACCCATGGTCAACTCAGTTGCGGGGCCCGTGTATGGATCGAGATCGAGCCGGGCACTACGGTCACCCTGTATGATGAGATGAAGTTCAAGGCAGCAAAGGCAGCGTGAGTAAGAAGGAATGCCGTATCGGCATCGTGGTAGGCACGCCTCAACACGCTCACGATCTCCAGAGGCAGCTTGACCCAAAGCGACGTGAGTTCTGCGTGCTCCACCCAAGATGGAGTGGCGCGGCCTACAGTTCGAGTTCCTGTTGGTGACCGACAGCTACTACCACGAGGCCTATTATACCGGGAGCGCACACGGTAGGGACATGGGCCGCTGGCTCGATCATATCACGACGATGTGTAAACACAAAGGTGGTCGGGTGGTCCGTTTGTGAGACAAGCTGAATTTGACATTACACAGCAAGAATGGCATACCTGAGTCGTGGCTCAATGATGGGCCACAACAAAAGGAGAATGACATGACCCAATCAGCAACGATGGAAAAGTCCGGCTTTGGTAAGATCGAGGAAGGACAGGCGACCGCATTCCTCCGCGAATCCGCCATCCTCAATCGTGGCCAGTCGCAGGCGCTTCCGGATGACCAAATCAACGCGATCCGCATGGGCAAGCAGGACCAGTCGCTCGGCTCCTCTGATTTCGTGTTCGGGCTGATCCACGCCGATCAGGTCTGGGATCAGGTCAACACCGTCGGCCGTCAGTCCACCTGATCACACCTCCGTAACGGTGCTAACGATGAGGCCTCGGCTCCGAAAGGGCTGGGGCCTTTTTGTATCTGCGCTTGACATGCCGGATAAATTGTCCTATCACCAACTCAATGACAACGAATCAGTGAGAAGAAGGAGACAAACAATGAGCCTGAATGCATTCATCACCAACACCCCAATCGGCCGCGAATATGGCTGGGACCGGCTGGCGGAAGTCGATCTGGAATTGCTCCAGAACAACCGCGCCGCCAAGATGAGCGTGATCGAGCGCCCCGGTAATTTTCCCAATGCCGACACCGACGCCTGCAAGCGGCAGGTTCGCGACATCGATGCGTTCATGAGCGAGTATGGTGAGCTTCTGGTGGAGTTCGCCTGATGGAATTACGCCCCGGTATCAAGATCACTCTCATCCGCAATAGCGGCATGACGTGGGTGGCGTGGGTCGATAATGGCCGCAAATATCCTGAGCATATCGTAGGTAACTTCGGCACCGCCAATGAGGCGGTCGATGCCTTGCTGGAGAGAGTTGGAGAAGCATGAACGACATAACGCGCCAAAACCTCGACCCATTCTTCGGCCAAGCAGATGATAGCTACAAGCTAGGCGAGTGGGTGTGGGTGATCACGACTAACCACCGGGGCGAAAAAAGTCGCTGGCTGGGCTGTGTCATGCATGTCGGCTCGAACTACATTGAAGTCCAGAGCCCTCCTGAGGGCCGCCACGGCTCATATTCCTCGGCTCGGATTCATTTCAACAAGCTGCATGAATGTGTGAAGAAGGCTCCGGAAGCTGCGGAGTATATCCACCGCTGTCTGGTCAATTCACAAACCGAAGTCAACGAACTCTTGAGAGAGATCAATGATGTCACCAAGCGCTTGGGCGTCGTGCCTACTCAACGTATCGTCAATGCCAACGAAGAGGGCGGTAGTGCCCTCGCAGTCTTGTCAGAACAGGTGGACACTGATGCCTACAAGAACGCCTTGATCGAGGCGAAAGATGAAAAGCTTCCGGAACTCTTCAAGCGCGTTGAGGAGGCCAACAATCGAGTCGCCCAGTGGATGAAAGCGCCAATCCTTCCGATGCAGGCATCGATCAAGCCCATGAAGCAGTCAATTGCGGCGATCGAGGATCGCGTATTCACCGTCGAGATTTATGCTGGCCTGACCGAAGATGCTGTCAAGGTCCGCGACGGCGATCCGGCACAGACATACGAGAAGCTGCGTGTCATGCAGCGCCGTCATTACATGGATGAAGAATGCCTCGTTGACTACCAGACGGGTGGGATGACGATCCAAGAGATCGATCAGTTCGACAAGTTCATCGCTCAGGATCACGTCATGGAGCGCCTGTTGCCGTTTCCGCGCTGCTGCATCGCTTTTCGAGTTCGTCGCACTCAGAAGGAACGCAGCGCTGAAAGCATCGCTGATGCCATGATCAACATCCAGCTTGCACAGGCTGACAAACTCACCTTTCTTTATGTCCGGAACGGCGACCAGCTATGGCGCATCGAAACCGTCATCGAGTTCGATGACAAGCTTTTCCCGGACGAGGAGGATTTTGATCCTAGTCGCGAGCAAATGATCGAGATTTTCACGAGAGTCAAAAGCGTCTTCCCCAAGGCCGAATACGACGGCCTGATGGAGGAATACGAACGCAAACTCACCGAGTGGGAAGCGGAAAAGGACCCCAATGACAAGAGCAATTGGATGGGTAAGCCTTCTATGCCCTCCAAATGCTCCGGGGCCCAACCATTCAATCCGACGAGCGTCTATTACGACGATGCCTGTGAGCTTGTGGGCGAAGCCATGAAGCGTTTCAATCGTATCGGTATTGTTCTGCAAGGCCTTTTTGATCGTAGCCTCGTGCTTCATCCTCATCAACCTGTGAAGGTATGGGACCCAGTGAGTTTCGAGGCCAGTGTGGCGTTGATCTACGACTCTATGACTTTGACTTACGGCGATCCACCTGACTTTAAGGCTTTCCGTGCCAAGCTGAACGCAAGTCTTGGACCGGACTCGATCGTGACTGGGCAGGAAGCGTATTGGCTGCGCCGCGAAGCTGAACGGGAGAATGCTCGTGAAGATCGTTCATTCCGTCGCGGCGGTAACCGCACCTATTACAAGTCGTATCGTCCTTACGGCGATTCCGCCCCCGGTGTTGTATCAGCTATCGACAAATGGATGCCACGCGCTCGGAAGGCCAAGTTCTTTTGGAACCGCGATAGCCGTGACTGGCGCTCGGACTATAGCAAACAAGTTAGCACCTCTATTACGGTTCCTGAAAGCGCGCTGTTGAACGTGTCGGCCTACAAGCCCGGCGACTACCGACAATTCTTTCTCGATCCACGCACGCGGGCCGAGTATTTCAAGTGGGCCCCGATGCTGTTGGCGGCTGAGGAATACCACGCAGGTAATCTCAAACTGGGCGAACAAGGCCGGGGAGGAACACAATGGGACTGATCGAAAACGCACCAATTCTTTACGTGCTCATGCGGGAGGATGTGCCGGACTACCAACCGGGTAAGGCATTGGCACAAGCCAACCACGCGGGCACTACATTCTGCATCGATGCCGGTCAGGTCTTCGGCCTCAACATAAACCACTTTCTCGTCGAACCCTTCCGCGAATGGGTGCAGGAAGCCAACGGCTTTGGCACCTGTATCGTGCTTGGTTGTGACTACGCCGAGATGATCCGACGTGTCGAAATCGCCCGTTCCCACAACCTGATCGCTGGGGTAATTCACGACCCGACCTATCCAATCCGGGACGGGCACAAAACACATACGCTTCCGATCGACACCTGTGCCTACATCTTCGGCGGCCGTATCGATTGTGGGACGGCCACTGAGGGCTTGCGACTTTTCAAGGGTTGACACACCGGAAAAATTGTCCTAATCAACGAATTACCGAAACAAAGAAGGAGACGGACAAATGGCTCAGAAATTGATCTTGAAGAAGCAGATGGACAAACTGCGTGACAACGGTCTCAAGAGCGACCGCACCGGCGACGGCTCCAACCACTACCCGGTAGTCAAGTTCTTCAACCCGGACGCGGCCGCGACGTGGCTGATCAGCGAGATCGGCCCTGACGGCGATGCCATGTTCGGTTTGTGCGATCTGGGCCACGGCACCCCGGAACTCGGCTATATCAGCCTCACCGAACTCGAAAGCGTTCGCGGACCGCTCGGGTTCAAGGTCGAGCGTGACATTCATTTTGAAGCGTCCGGCACCATGAAGCAGTATACCGACGCGGCTCGTCGCGAAGGCCGCATCGTGGAGAAGCTGGTATGATCGGAAACAACAGGATTATCAAAGTCTACGTTGTCCGCCTCACGATCGATGAATACGGCCGCACGCCGGGCATCATCGGCGTAACCCTCTTAGAGGAGGAAGCGAAGCGTATGGCCAAGAACAAGGGTTGGTTTGGTAGCGATGCAAGCATTGCTCAACAGCACGCGGTCTTTCTCAACAAGCGCGAAGGCAAAGCTGTGCTCTTGCTGGAAAGCCCGACTGAGTATCCGCTGAGCGTTGACATTCCCGAGGTGCAGCAGGAGAAACGCCGAGAAGCTTTGGCAAACCTTACTCCGGAAGAAATCGAATTGCTGGGCATCAAGGAAAAGTGAAAATGCAGGACAATCATGTCTACATCGAAGACGATGGTAAGGGCCTTATCACGGTCTACGATGACAGTGGCCGCATCGCGCCGGAACGAAAGTTTCGCTATGCTAGTCGATCCACCCGAGGTGAGACACGCCAACGCGCCGAGGACATCGCTGCATCACTCGCCAACAAGCTCGGCTGCGGCTGGGGTTGCAACTACCGGGAACCTTCGCAATGAGCTTTTCCGTTACGCACGTCACCACGTTCGGCGCAACTACGGTGACCTATCTCGAAGAGACCGAGGCGCGCTCTCACTATGCACTCATGCGGGCTACCCCCACCACGGCATATTGCCAGATCGTTGCCTATGGCAAGATCATCAAGCAGTTCAGCCGCAAACACATAAAGGACTGATATGAACGCTGCACTAGGATACATACCTCTGAACGACAAGGAAGCCGAGGCCTTGATGTGGGGACTGGCTCAAGTCGGGGACAACATCGACCGCGAAGTCGAAGACCGGACCGATCCGCTCTTTGATCTTCTGGCCATGGGATACGCCCGTCCGGCAATTTCCAAGGCGGTCGAGGGGTTGTGGGAAGTAGCTTACGGCCACAAGCTGGAAGGCGGATGGACCGAACTGGAGGCAGCGATCCTGCAAGCGTGTGTCGAGAAGACCACGTGGATTAACACCTACCGTAACTTCGCGCCTACCAAGGATAGCCCGCCTCACATCGCCGAGGCGTTGGGGGCGCTCCGCACCCTCGCTGCCAAGCTGGACGAGCTTGGTATCGAGATCAACTTCATCGCGTTTGATTGACTATGCTGGAACAAGACACAGTTGAGGCAGGACTCCTCGCGTGGGAGGCAGGATCACCTTATGATAAATTTCAATACCGGGACTGGTAGGAAGGTTGGTTTATTGGCCACCACGGTGATTTTTGGATGCGCCTAGCCGAAGCAATGAACGCTAAGTGTATTGGGTTCAGCTACGAAAATCGTGCCTCTTTCCTGTTCGCAGATAGGAGCACGGCGGAGATTTCTGGTGGACTTATCACTGAATTAAAGCGGCTTACTGGTATTACACCTCGACCAAGGAAGGAAAGTTAATGTTCGACATCGCAGTTTTCGCAATGCGGGCTCGCCCATTCGGGCCTCAGCACTTGCACAACATCAACGAGGCGATGAAAGTCGCCCAGTATGTGTTCGTCATGATCGGCTCGGCCAATGAGCCCATCAACTTTCGCAATCCATTTACGGCCGATGAGGTCAAGCAGATGGTTCGCGGCTCGCTCTCGGCGCTCGAAAACGATCGCGTCTACCTGTTCTCATTGGAAGATCAAGATTCCGATCTCAAGTGGGTGGCCGAGGTCCAGCGTCAGGTCAGTGGTGGCGCAAAACTGCTCTCACTCACCGACCCGAAAATTACCCTTGTGGGTCACTCGAAAGACCAGTCCGGATATTACCTCCGGCTGTTCCCACAGTGGGATCGCACGAACACGGCGGACTGGCGTGACGGCTACTCTTCGACCGGTATCCGCAACACCCTCTACAAGCAGCCCAGCATCAAAACGCTCGAAGCGATGAAGCTGCCGAAGGGCAGTGAAGTGTTCTTGCGCCAGTGGTTGGTGTCCGATGCGTTCTGCCGAATGCAGGCTGAGTTCTTCTTCCACAATGAAGAGGCTGCCAAGTTCCCGCCGCACCCCTATCATGGCGAGGGCGCTGCGTTCCACCTGACCGCTGATATGTGCATGTTCCAAGCAGGTGGTGTCATTCTCGTGCGGCGCGGCTTCATGCCCGGTAAAGGGCTGTGGGCTCTTCCGGGCGGTCACATCAATTTCGAGGAACGCTTCGAGGCGGCCGCTATCCGTGAGCTTATCGAGGAAACGTCAATCCTCAAACTGAACGCCGATCTTACCGCCGACGATCTCAAACTGGCTGTGCGTGGTAGCAAGCTGCTCGACAACCCGTGGCGTTCGACTCGTATGCGGACGGTGGGCATGGCCTACGGCGGCATTCTGCCGGGCACGCGGCGCTTGTTGGTGCGCGGTGCTGACGACGCGGCCGAAGCACGGTTTTGGAACATCGACGAGATCACTCGCGACATGATGTTCGAAGATCACTACCTCATCATCCAGCATTTCGCTGACACCCTCAACATCCAGTAAGGAGGCCAATCATGTTCCCAGCCAAAAATGTGGGTGATTTGCTCACTCAACCCATCCTGAACGCTGACACCTACAAGGCCACGCACTGGACGTTCGAACACCCTGAGTTCGAGAACAGCTACGGCTACATCGAAGCGCGGCGTGGCGGCGAGTTCACCTATGTGCAATTCCTCGGCCTGCAATACGCTCTGCGTTACTTCCTGATGCAGCAAGTCACGCCTGCCATGATCGACGAGGCCGAAGCGGAATTGACCGCCCACGGCATCCCGTTCAATCGCAAGGCGTGGGAGCGTGTGGTTGAGGTCCACAACGGTTTCATCCCTGTCCGCGTCCACGCGCTTCCGGAAGGCGTTGTCGTCGGCCAAGGCTGTGTGCTTGTGACCGTAGAATCCACCGATCCTGAATTGGCAGGTATGGCGGCTTATGTCGAGACCATGTTGCTGCGTGCCGTCCACTACCCGACCACGATCGCGACCCGCTCGCTTCGCTGGTGGAAGATGATGAACTCCTACTATACCGAGACCGGCGAGGCACCGGCCGACTTCGCGCTGGTCGATTTCGGCGCTCGCGGCGCTCACTCGACCGAGGCTGCGGCGCTGGGTGGTATGGCGCACCTCGTCAACTTCCAAGTGACCGACAACCTGATGGGCATTCGCTTCGCTAAGCACGCTTACCCGACCGACTCCATGCCCGGTTTCTCGATCCCGGCGACCGAACACTCGGTCACCACGTCATGGGGCCGGGACAATGAGAAGGCTTTCTTCGAACACATCTTGGCGACCCACGGCGACAAAGCAATGCCGGATGGCTCGCGGTATCCTGTCTCGGTCGTCATCGACACCTACGATCAGGACGAAGCGATCCGGATGTGGCTGACGCCTGAAAGCGAAGGCGGCTTGCTTGATCGTCTCAGGGAATCGAACATGCGTGTCGTTCTTCGCCCCGACTCCGGCGACCCCATCATCAACGTCATCCACGTGCTTGATCTGGCGGGCTCCCTCATTGGCACCAAGACCAACGACAAGGGCTACCGTGTCCTGCCTGATTACGTCCGGGTGATCCAAGGCGATGGCATCAACGAAGAATCGCTGCGCCGGATCATGGCACGGGCGGCCTATCACAAGTGGTCGATGGACAATCTCGTCTTCGGATCGGGAGGGGGGCTGCTTGTCCACCAAGCCGAACGCGACACGCACCGCTTTGCCATGAAAACCAGCGAGGTCGTCGTCGGCGGCGAACGTGCTGCGGTGCAGAAGGTCGTCGCGACCGATCCGACCAAGGCATCCAAGGCAGGCCGGTTCAAGGTGGTTCAGCCCAAGGCAGGTAGTCCGCTGATTACCTATGCTTATCAGCCCGATTCCGACATCGACCCGTGGAGCGACCACCGGGATTGGCTTGCCCTCGTTTACGAAGATGGTCAGCTTTACAACCAGCAGTCGTGGGAATCGGTTCGCGAGCATTCGACCGCTTTTCGTGACCTGTTTGAGGGAAAGTAAATGGGCAAGACCTCACGCGAACTGGAAGCCAAGTTGGCAAAAATGATCTTCGGCCACGGTGCGCTAATCACGCACCGTGGCATAGATGGGGCTGGTCATAATGTCATCAAATACCAGATGGGCGATGAACAGCGAAGCATCCATTATGCCCTGACACCACGTCAGGGAGGGCGAAGTGCCAAGAATACTATCACTCGATTGCGGCGCGATCTACGTGAATTGATCAAGATCGTTCCTCCAGATCAACGTCACCACGAAAAGCCGAAAGCTAAGCCGGAACTCGTAGAACCTGAGCATGTCCCGACTCCGCCCAAGAAGTGCATCACAGCGGAGCGAAGGAAAGAAATGCTCAAGGCGTATCTTTCCATGGAGTCTATCGAGGAGTTCATGCAAACATACGATCTTTCGCTGAGTGCCGCCCAAACCATGATTCAAGGGCAAAAGGGCCACGCAACAGAAAAGTATCGCAAGGAATGCGCCCGCGCCCGCATGAGCGAACCCTACCAGCACGAAGCTCCGATGCGTGTTACAGAGCCAGCGCCCGAAGCAAGTGAAGAGACCCAACGTAAGACCTATCCTTCAAAGGGTATGTCACACGAACAAGTGCGGGCCCGTAATAGAAAGATTCAAGTATATTGCTACTACGGATTGAGCCGCGTAGAAGTAGCAAATATGTTTGGTCTCTCGCTTTCTCGCGTTCATCAAATATGTCAGGAGGAAATTCATGTGGGCTGATAAGCTTCCAGAACATTTCGTGAAGGATGACTTCTATCATTCGCTCAAGGCGCTGTTTGACGGCACGCGGATGATGCAAATCCACAACGACGTGATCGAACACGCGGTGGACCTTGCAGCACGCGACGGCGACCGGCTGGCCAAAATAGCCCGCTTCGTGGTCTGGCCTGATTACGACACGTGGATGGAGTTCAAGCTGGCAGGCGTCCAGATGGGCATCTATTACCACGGCGAAGAAGGACGCAGCGTCACTCGCGGCATCGGCATGATCATCGCCCAGTTCCCCGGCGAAGTGAACCCGCACTTGGTTCCATTTAAGATTAGCTTGCCGGACTACAGCATGGAGTTCATCGATCTCCAGCAATACGCAGCCATCAAGGCTGATCGAATAGGTGTGGATGAACGCACTCGCAAGATGTTCAATCTGGACCACCCTACGACGGAGGCGATCGGCGACCCCATTCTCGCAAAGATGCGGACCAATGACTTCCTGTCCCAGATGAAGAAGGTCCTGTTCACGCTTCTGGCGTTCCTGAACTCGCCGAAGCTGATCCGCAAGGATCACCACGACATGAAGAAGCTGAACGCGCGCCGCTTGAAGCGTGGCAAGTATCTCTACCACCCACACCACGAAGTCCGGCTCAACATCGACAAGCATGTGCTAAAAGTGCAGGAAGGGCAGGGAGACGGCCCTGAGCGGTGTCTGCACTTTGTCCGGGCCCATTTGCGGTATTTGGTCCACCCGCGCTACAAGAACGTCTCTGTCGTCCTTGTGCCACCCCACACACGGGGCAACCCGGAGCTTGGGATCACGGATGCCAGCTACGCCATGGAACGCACCGGATCGAGGTGGAAGGAAGACGCATGAGTCGGCTTCGCCGACTCATGGAAAATTACCTGACTAATTATGTTGACTTAGGATAGCGAATCGCCTACTCCGTTCGTGTAATAACGAATCAGGAGACAGACAGATGTGCGAGAAATATGACTTTGACGACGACATTGCAGACATCTTCGGGTCGTCCCAGCCTACCAACAGCGAGCGCGCCGATAAAGTGCTCGACTACCTGTCGCGCCACAAGGGTTCCGATCAGGTTTCGCGCGCCCCTGTGCAGGAGGAATACAAGGAAGAGTGCCCGAAGTGTAACGGCTCCGGCCGCTTCAAAAGCTACACCGGCCGTGTCGTTGGTGAGTGCTTCAAGTGCAAGGGCACCGGCTTCCTGACGTTCAAAACGTCGCCGGAATCCCGCGCCAAGAGCGCCGAGCAGCGGGAGGCTGTCAAGCTGCGTCGCCAAAAGGAGCTTGCCGTCAAGCTGTCGGCTTGGGTGGAGGAGCACACCGATGAATGGCGGTGGCTGGTCAAGAAGGCCCCGACTTTTGACTTCGCCAAGTCGCTGTTTGACTCGCTGTGTCAGCGCGGATCGCTATCGGAAAAGCAGCTTGTCGCCGTCCGGCGCTGTCTGGCACAAGACCTCCAGCGCGAGAAAGAGCGCGAGGAGATCACCAACCGCGCTCCGGACATCAACGCCGAAGCGCTCGACAAGATCATGCTGGCCTTCCATAATGCCCTCGATCAGTCGATCAAGTATCCGAAGCTGCGTCTCGACGCTTATCTCTTTTCGATGGTGCGTTCGGGGCGCAACGCTGGCTCGATCTACATCAAATCGATCGAGAAAGACGACATGGGTGAGCGCCAGTATTATGGCAAGATCACCGATGGTCGGTTTTTCCGTGCCTTCAAATGCACGGACGAAGACGAGAAGCGGATCATCGAAGCCGCTTCGGACCCGGAGGCGGCCGCGATCGCCTTCGGACGCCGTGAAGGCAAATGTTCGGTGTGCAGCCGCACGCTGACCAAACACGTCTCGATCGAACGCGGGATCGGCCCCATCTGCGCTGAGCGCTTTGGGTGGTAATCAAGGAGGAAATCATGAAGAATATCAATATCGCCATCGCACTGACTCTCGCCACGCTGGCGGTCCCAGTCTCCGCCGAGCCGGACCGTGAAGATCGCCGCGACCGGACCGAGCAGCGTGATCGAGCCGACAAGCGCGAACGCACCCGGACGCCCTACAGCAACCGGTCCCAGTTCGAACGTCGCCAGATTCGCGACGCGATCCGGGAAGCCGACCGCCCGCGCCGTGGAACCTACCGTTTCCGCCGCGCTCGGGAGCGCGATCCGGGCTGAGTTCAAAACTCCGGACTTGACTAACCGGAAGATTTGTCCTATACACTCCTTGTCAGCAACGACAAGAAGGAGACGAATCATGAAAGCATACGGACCGAAAAGGGACAAGAGCCTGTGGGACCGGCTGGTGAACGAGAAGTTCGAAGGCCGGGCCCCGGTGCTCTCTCCCGAAGCGTCGGTTGAAGCGGCCCTGCGGCTCTACCGCAAGTTCATGGGACGTTAGTTTACCGGATCGGTGAAGCTGGGTTCCGGTAATCGACGGACTTGGATACGTCAAGGCGTGCTCACGGTCAACCCGAACGATCGTGTCTTCAAAGGCCATGGTGGGCTGCGTGAGATCATCCATTCGATGAGTCACTTTGTCCACATGCGGCTGCATCCGGAGGATGCGCCGCACTCTAAACGTCAAGCCTCCATAGAAGGCCGTATGGTCACTTATGCGATCCAGCGCGGCTGGTTGGAGCCCGATCACCTAAAGCCCACTCAGAAGACGCTGGCGCGGTTGGCCAAGCCAAAGAAGGCCAAGCTCAAAAGGAAGCCCGATCGCCACCTTTGGCCAAGGATGGGTGCTACAGCGAGTAGTCGAACAGCATTGACCCCGAGGGCAATTTTTGATAAGCCCTCGGGTCACTCATTAAGGAGCTATCATGGACGCGATCGATATTGGACCTCACCCCGAGGCTCCTGACTACTACCTCAAGATGGGCAAGCCCGAAAGCTGGTCCGACGAAGATTGTAAGGTGCTGGGTGTCCGGCGCATGGCCGCTACCGGAGACATGCTGTGTGAACCGGCCGCGCGGATCAACCGGCACATCATGCCCTCAGGTGAGGAGGCTTATCCGGTTTTTGTATCGGAGTGGATGCCGACGGCGGAAGAGCTTGCGCGCCTGAACGCCGGTCAGCCAATCCGGCTCATGGTATCGGGCACGTCCCTACCGCCCGTGGCGATGTGGGTGCGTAACGAGGAAGAGGTCTAAACGACATCGCCCCGGACCAGACGAACTGATCCGGGGCGAATGCCACCGAAACAAAAGGGCGGAGACCCCTTGGCTTCACGAGCGTAATGCGCTCATTTACAACAGAAGTCAAGCCTCTTCGAGTTCCAATTCTGCCGCCATCTGACGCATGAGATCGAGCCCGTAGGCATCAGCGTAGGCAATAAGGAGCGAAACGTAATACGGCGCTCCTTCGGCCTCCCAGCGGCGTGTGGTGCGCCCCAGCGAAGAGAAGCCCATCAAGCGATCGGTCTCCGGCTGGTCGAGCCCATGTCGTTCCCGGAAGGCCAGCACAGCCTCCTTGGGCGTCGAAGGTTTCTTGGGCGTTGGTCGTTCAGACATTGCACATTTCCTTACGTTGCTTGGCAAAGCGCTCGCGAACCTCATCCATCGAGATCGGAGCAAAGTCGGTATGTTCGGCCGAAACGCAAAGGTAGTCCGGATCGATTTCCTGCGTCACATAGGATTTACCACGCTCGGTGAAGTGGCGCTGTCGCATCACGCGTTCCGTGTGCAGGTGTCCATGCAGGTTACCTCCCCAACGAGCGATCTCGCTAGGGTGGACGGGGATGTGGGAGCACAAGAACCCGTCGTATACCTTGTAGGCCGTGATCTCCTTGAAGAGCTTCGGGTAATCTTTGTGGTAAAGATCGTGGTTTCCCGAGCGAAGCCGCTTTTTGCCGTTGAGGCGCGGGATCACTTCGAGCAACGGATGGCGGCCGATCGTGACATCACCCAAGATGTCCACCTTGTCGCCCGGACCAACGACCGCGTTCCAGCGATCGATCATATCTTCGTTCATCTGAGCAACGCGCTCGTAGGCTTCCTCGTCACTCATGTCAGGATCGACTCGTCCCCAAAGCGGACGAACAGGGCCTCCGCCCGGCTGGGCGAATTTGACCATGCCGCGATGCCCAAAGTGGGTATCGGCGATGAAGAAACGCTCAGCCAATTTTGTGTGTCTTTATGTCGAGAAACTTGCCGGTCAAGCCAGCGTCGTCCCAGATAGCCCTGCATTTCCCGCAAGCGTGGGATTGCACGCGATCATTCTGCACGAGGGTGATCGCGGTGCCCCAGCGCCCCTTCACTCGGTTCGCGCCGTAGTTCTCCGCCACCTTATCGGCGACCTGTGCTGCCTCTTCTTGAGACAGAATCCGAGTTTGGTCCCTTCCGAGGTAATTACCTTCCGCGTCGAGCCAGTAGCCGCTCCCCTCGGTAAACTCGTGATAGAAGTGCAGCCAGATACCACCACCGTCTAGCTTGGTCCCGCAATTCGGACACGAGCCGCGCTCGCTTGGTGGTAGTGTGGCGATAACGCTGTCGCCCATCATCGCGACACTATGGTAATCAGGCATAGCTCCCCTTTCAATTGGTTAACACCAACCTTTTAGGATAATACTTCCTGTGTGTCAACGCAAAACGCCTCGACATCACTGCCGAGGCGTTTGCTGGGAAACACTAGAAGCGCGGGTCAGCCGTAAGGCGGTTCATCAAGATCATCGCGGTTACGACGACGACGTGACGGTGGCGCATAACCGCCACCTTGCTCGTGCGCTTGCGGCCCGCTGGTGGGTAGGTCAAGTCCCGGCTTGTCGGTTTGACGACCCCATGCGGGCATTATGATGCGCCAAAGCTGGGCGAAGGTGTTGATCGGGTTTTCCTTGAACTCTTCGGATGCGTTGAATAGGCCGAAGATCACGTTCTCTGCCATCACGGCCGCGATGCCACAATACAGGTAGACGTAAGGCGAATCCGAGAAGACGTGCCCTGTAAGGGCGGCCGCCGCCCCGCCGATGATGCACGAGGCAACTAGCTTAAACCATGAGCGGCGCGTTCCGGAAAGGATCGATTGCAGCAGAACGAGGCTGGCACCGGCGACGCCGATCCAGACAAGTTTCTGTGTTTGTTCATCACGCAGAGTAACAAGGATTGGATCGAACGGCATTATTTTTGGCCATCACCCCAGAAATAGGTTTCGAGAAGATTATCATGGATAAGAGTGAAATGGATGATGGCGTGCGCTACGGTCAGAAGCAGGCCAACGGTGGCGTGTAACCAGAACCACATTTGGATAACGGGCCCGGTGCCCCACACAGGGTCAAGTATGTATCCAAAGTTCGCGGCCGTGTGGAAAAGAGAGAAAATTGACGAAAAGGTTACCCAGACATAGATGATCGCGTTGCGACGACCTTGGAGGATGTCTTTTGGCTTAAATTTCCAGTTTGATCCTTTGCCAACCGCTGCGATTCCTGTGATTAGCGCGATAAGGCTCAGGATCGCGGCGAGGACGACAACGGTCATTGCGGTGGCTCCGAGGGCTTGCGACCCGATGAATTTGGGTGAGTGCCAAAGTATAGCAAAAATTGCTGTCTAAAGCAAGCTAATTTTAAGGCTGGAGAACCTTCTTCATCATTGTGCCGCCCTTGGCGGCCAACCGGTAGGTTGATTTTGCGAGGTCACCGTATTTTGGAATTTCGCGATGAACTAAGCTATTGTCTTCTAAGGCTTGAAGGACCGCAGTCGTTGTGCAAGCTGGTAAGCGTAGTCGAGTCGCAATATTGGCTGCGCTTGGTGGGTAATTTGGGGCTTCAAGGCACATCATCTTGATGGCGCATAGCACCTCAAGTTCGACCATTCCGTAACCACGTTTGGTGAAATAGCTCAGGCCGTAAACGAAACCGCTCAAGACCTTGGCATTGGCGGCATCGTCCATCACAGTTCTTTTACAAGCTCACCTGACCCGTAGACGGCATCCATTTCGGCCACATGGCGGCAAATTGCATCGTAGATCAGCGGCGCTCGCTGGGGAAGCTCAGCCCGCTCAAGACCAAGCGTGGGCTTGCCGCCCACATTGACGGGGATGACAATCGTCTTGTCTTCATCCAAAAGTTGCCAGACAGCCGCGATGTCGTCCAGAACGGTCAGCATATGCGAAGGGATGGAATCCGAGAAAAACGATTCCTTGCTCATGGCGGGCAGAATTTTTGTGGCAATCCCAATTGCATTCGGCTGGTTCCGGATGATAGCTTGTCCGCCCATGCCAAACCGTTTGGTGTTGTCGCCGAATACGAAGAACTTGTCCCGGTGGTCCTGACACAGTTCCCGCGTATACCAGCCGGTGAACAGAATTACATTACCCATCAATATCCTCCTCAAGCCGAAAGTCGAAGTGCCCGAGTGTCTTGACATCAGACCACGCTTTGCGGATGATTAGGGCGTCTCGGTTTTCGGGCATTTGTCGTTCCCAGCGGTTCATCATCGCTTCGCGCATGGCCATAACTCGCGAGTAGCGGGACTACTCGGGCCGTTATTCTGCCACCAAAGAATGCTCATAGATGACGCGATAGCATCATCCAGATCATCTTCGGAATATGAAATGTAGTCCACGATCAGCCCTTCACGTTGAGGATTTGACGAAGACGGTGAACGACATCGACCAGATCATCCTGAGCGTCCATCACAGCACCGATCGGCTTGTAAGCAGCCGGGCTTTCGTCGATCACATCAGCATCCAGTCGAGCCTCGATGCCCTGCATCGCTTCGCGGTGCTGGTCGAGCGTAATCATCTTCTTGGCCTTGACACGACTCATCACACGGCCAGCGCCGTGGCTGCACGAGTGAAAAGCTTGGGGGTTGCCCTTACCACGCACGATGAAGCTTCCGGTGCCCATGGAGCCCGGAATGATGCCCAGCGTGCCCTCACGCGCCTGCACAGCGCCCTTACGGGTCACCCAGACGTTCTCACCATAGTGGTTCTCACGCGTGACGTAATTGTGGTGGCATTCAACAGCGGCCGTCTCCACGAGGTGAGGTGGGAGCGTCTGACGCATCACACGCAGCACGGCTTCGAGCATCACGCGGCGATTGGCCAACGCGAAATCCTGCGCCCAGCCCACGGCGTTGACGTAATCGTCATAGACTTCCGTGTGCTCCACGAGGTAACTCAGATCGGAGTCCGGGAGATAGGCGGCGATATGGTAGCGCTCCATCTCGCGCTTCGCCTGCTCGATGAAATAGCTTCCGATCGAGTTACCAATACCACGCGACCCCGAGTGCAGCATGACCCACACACGGTCTTCTTCATCGAGACAGATTTCGATGAAGTGGTTGCCGGTGCCGAGCGTCCCCATGTGATGCGACGGATCGCGGCGCTGTTCGATCTTCGGGTGCTTTTCGATAATGGCGCTGTAGCGCTCATACAATCCCTTAAATGCCTCTTCGGCATCACGCGTCGGCGTGGTGTGCGAACCGGGGTCAGCACCCCGACGGATTTGATCCATCGAGCCGCGCCCGTGCGGGACCGCAGCCTCGATCATGCCGCGAATATGCGACAGGCTGTCCGGGAAATCGTTTGAGGTGAGTGTGGTCCGAGCGGCCATCATTCCGCATCCGATGTCAACCCCAACAGCAGCAGGAATGATGGCACCCTTGGTCGCGATGACGGTGCCCACGGTCGAGCCCTTGCCCGCGTGAGCATCCGGCATCACAGCGACATGCTTGTGGATAAACGGCATCCGGGCCATGTTCTCAATCTGGGAAACGGCCTCATCTTCGAAGGGGTAGCCTTCCGGCTCCCACATCTTGATCAACTTCCTGCGCCCGAAAGCGTCTTCGACTTGATGGACTCGCACAGGACCTCCTCTTGAACCAGATTGTTTCGGTTCCGGTTCACTATGACAATCCGCACTTTACGTCAAGGAAATTTTTAATCTCCGCGAATCCGGATCGCTTTGATCGTTTCCTCAGGCATCGCGTCGATGTCAAGCCCCTTACGTTCCTTCAAGGTCTCGCGAACCTCAGCAAGCGGCGGGAAGATGAAGCAGCGTTTCTTGTTGGTCTGTCCATCCATCTGGACGAGCATTTCACGAGCACCGAACCAATCTGTGACCACGCTTGCGATGTCGTCGTAGCTGGCCTTGGCCCGATCAGACTGGAACTTGAAGCGCATGTAGTCCTCGATCGCACCCCGCACGGTGATGGCGAACACTTTGGTTTCGCTGTCTGTCGAAAGCTCGATCGGCTCGAATCGCTCGTCAGTCGGCTCGTAAACACCGGACTTGACCAGTTCAAGCATGAACTTCTGGAGCCCCGAAAGTGTCTCCACCTGTTGCTGTTGCAGGTAAGGCGTATGTGGCGGCGTGAACAGCACACCAAAAGTGCCTCCGTGTGGTTCCCAGTTCATGAGATCGTAGAGCATGGCTTCGAGCCCGCCCTTCTTCTCCATCTGGGTGCGAACGTCCTCCCAGAACTGGATGTCGCCACGCCGCTGGTTACCGCACCGAATCACAAAGAAGCGCCGTTCGTCTTTGAGAGAGGCCGGGACAACCCAGTCGTTGTTTGAGATCAATGCAAGGCGCGTGTAGTTCTGCGACTGGATCGGATCATAGCCCTTCTTTTCGATCAGCACGCTCTTGTTAGTGATCATGTCCTTGAGCACACCTTCGGCTTGTGGATCGGCCGCCCAGAACGCTTCCTCGCAGACCATAAGCAAGCAAGTTGCAAGGTGGCCATTGAACTGACCGACTATCTGTTTTCGCTGTGATACGGTGATACCGCAGCGACCGAGAAGTTGATTCAGGAAGTCGAATAAGGTGGACTTACCGGTCCCCTTGTCGCCGGTAATCACCACGGTAGAACCGGGCTTGGAGTCCGGGCGTTGAAAAAGCTGGGCCATCCAAGTCATGAACCAGTCGAACCATTCGTCGTTGTTTTCGCAAATGTTCTGGTAGAGGTGACCACGCAGCATCGACCAATCACCTTGGACAGGTTTGTCGTGGTTTTCCATCGGCTCTTTCCACGTCGTTTCCACGGGGTCATAGGGCCAACCACGGAACAGGTTGTAGACATCCTTGGGCGTCTTGCGCCCCGGTGCGAAGACCACCGAGCGATAGGTGCGACGCTGATCCCACTCAAGCCAGCGCGAGAAAGCCTGAACTTTCTGCACCGAAGTGCCTCCCTGCTTGTTCTTCTGTTCGATGAACAAGACGCGGGTTTTCTCGAAGAGCGACACATCGTTCTGAGTTTCGAATAACACGTCTTCGTCGGGGGTTCGCGGCTCTACGAGAATACGCACACCACCAGCCGTCCGAATAACGGCGTAGCGCCGGTTGAACGCCTTGAGCATCGAGACTTCATCGTCGCCGAAGTCATCATCGGCGACCTGTTGATCGTGCTCGGCCTCCCGCGCTTCGTCCGATAGCTGAGTGTGTCGCTTCTGCCGCGCGGGTTGGTGCCCGAACTTGGATTCCGGTTGGTCGTCCTCTTCCTCTTCCTCAAGCTCGATCATAAACTCGGGGTTGGACAAGTCCTCCCATGTGATTACCTCTTGCTCCAGCAACTCTCGAAGAAAGTCCAAGCGATCGCGGCCGGAGCACGCATCGTGGACGCAGGTGAAGGTAAACCCAGAATCGTAGCCTTCTTCGATATTGTCCGAAGCGCTGACTACGAACGTGCCCATACCACCGAAACTGGAATGCTCGGCTTCGAAGGGACACTCGACGTGGACACCGGGCTTGCCACCCCGATCCTCGCGGATGAAATCGCCGCCGATGCACTCATCAAGCATCACTTCAATCTCGAACTTGTGAGCATATTTCTTCGCCCAGCTAAGGAGGCTCTTTCCGTCATAACTGTAACGGTCGCGGTCTTCGTCATCACTCGCCGATTCACCACCCGATGCATCTGTGAACGCGTTGGCCGCGTCAGTGCCGCGTTGGTTCTTGCGACGACGACTGATCTTCACTCGATCGTAATCATCAAGGTCGAGCGGATCACCGACAATTAGCCACGAGCCATGCTTCGTGTCGCCTTTGGGGTGACGTGGTAAATAGAACAGACGCGCCGGATCGACGCACTTTTCGTCGAAGAAGAGCCCGAGTTCGGTGCAGAAGCCAGCGTAGCGTTCCTTCCATTCCGCAATGGCGTCTTTCTGGGTTCCGCCTCGTTTGGCGAAGACAAAGCTTTCCTTGAGCGGGAAGACCGCCCGGAACTTCGGCATCGGCTTGTGCTTGACTAGGATTACGATACCTTCCTCGGAGTGATGAGCGTCATCAAGCACTTCGATGTTTTCGACGATCGCAGGCAGGATGCCTTTCCACTCGATCAGGTAATCGCGGATGAGGTCTGGGTCCGCCTCGGTCGCATCCATCTTCTTCATGAAGTGGTCGCGTTTGATGACGCTGGTATCCTTCATGTGGCTGTGGGTGGTGTAGATCACCGCCTCAAGCCCATGCTTCTGGATCGTGTGCATCACCTCTTCGAGTGGAGCCCCGGAGTCTAGGTCCACGCCTAGAATTTCGTTGGCGACCATAGCGACCGCCTTACGTGTCCCGCCAGCAGCTTCACCTTGCAGGAAGCATGGACCATCCTTCTTGCCCGCTTGGTGATCTCGCAGCGCCGATGTGAACTGACCGAAGGTCGAAGCGACCGGCTTCCACTTGCCCTGATACTCGGAGCGGTTGCGGCCCGTCATCAACGTGATCGCACGCGTGGCGGCCTTGGTCGTCACGTCCAGATCATCGAAATCATACCATGGAATGTCATCGATCGAGCCAGCCTTGTCGATCGCTTCCTTGAGATCAACCAAGGGTAGCCAGTGAAAGTCCTGCTTGTCGCAGGTGATTGGATCGCCGTCCAACAGATAAACAGCGCCGTCTTCGAGCGCAACGGTCGGCTCGTTTATGAGAGCGTCGGCCTTACCGGCAACGAACATACCGATGGCTTCGCCCTTGTCGGTGACAAGATCGATCCATGGGTCATCACACTTGCTGGCATATTGGCCAACTTTGATGAGGTCGTTGCTGGAAAAGATTTCACCGTCATCATTGAGAACCGAGACGGCACCGGTAGTGTTTGCGAACAGGTCGCAGATAAGTTCTGTCAGGTGCATGGAAGGCCTTCAACTTTGTGGGCGGTCACCGGGCCACCAGTTGCTTTGTCATGCCGAGAAGCGGCCATCACGGCTTCTTCGGCAGTGGCTCCGTGAGCCATAGCGCCCATCGCGATGAGAGCGCCTGATCCGATTGCGGTGTAATCGGCGTGAACAGGGACAAGGTATCCGCTGTCAAACTCGTGTGCGAGACCGTTGGGAGCGACGATCAGTGCGGCAAACTTGTCTTGGTTATCGAGAAGCTGTTCTGGGACTTCATTTGGGTCACAACCAGCCCGAACCCACTCTTCGAGAATTGGTCGAACCCATGTGACTCCGGCCATCGCAACCAGATAGTCCCCACACCGCTCGATCTTGTCACGTTCCCCATTTGTGATTGTATTGTAGGCAATCAGCGTGTCTGCGGCCAACACGCCGGATCGATAAGCGATGGTAGTCATGTAAGGTCCTTGTCGGGAAAGGCGCTTATATTGTTACCGAAATGTGCCCTTGATGTCAAGCTAAAATTGCGGTTGTCAGGTCGTTGTATCCGCAGAAGTCCATGACAGCCCACCTTGTTCATCAACCAGAAAGTAAAGACCCGCCTCGACGCTTTTCAGCGGAGGCGGGCCTGTGCGTCTCGGATCATCGAAAGCGGAGACAAACGTATCTCCGAGACGCGGTGACTGGCGGGCTTGCCGGGCCTGTCTTGCCCTCACTCACACCTTCATCGCCAATCGGTTCTCCCCGCTTAGGCTCTGGTTTAAGCTAGTCTGCAATCAGACAACTACCCGATAATTGGTCCCCGGACGAGGATTCGAACCTCGATACTACTGTAGAAGAGCAACCTTAGGGACGAACAGAAACTTCCCTTATACGCTGTCTCTTCAAGAGCATCAGCACCACAAGCAGAGGTCGATTTAGCCGTTAAACTACCTTCTGTCTGTTCTGGCTTTACGCCACAGAAGGCTAAACCTCTATACCCGGCTGACCGGTGTTAGACGATAATTACTATCTTCATCAGCCCTGACCAATCTCCACGCACCATAGGCCGTTTCCATGGTCGGCTACCTTTGACCCGCTTCCACGATTTTTCGCCCGTCGGCTAGATCAGGTCTGACGAAGAGAGTGATTCGCTTCGTTGGATTGCTGATAGGACAATTTGTCTGTCCTGTCAACATCTAATTTCAATCCCGGTGGTAGGCTGCTGCTTGCCGGGCCTCACGCGTATTGTCGGCTCCTACCTTCAACACCGTCGTCTTTGTGGCTTCCGACGGTGTAGCGCATCCAATAGTTGCCACGCGCTCCAACTTGGCGGACCCCAATTGCAAGCAATCTCGTCGCCTCACACTCAACCGGTAGCGATCCGGCCTTATTGTATGACACTCGCGCATACTCGTAGGGGGTGCAGGGGCCATAAAACTGAGTGGCCCGTCCTGTTGCTACGTGGAGCCATACGCCACCTACGGAGTTGATCGCCGCAGGAATTTTGTCGCTTACGCGGCGAGGCGAACCTCATCACGGGCGACGACAACAGCGTTGTCGTTGACAGTTACGTCGTTGACCTGTCAAAGTCGGTCATGCTTGATCGCGTTCTCATTTCATCGGGCCAATCGATCCTAATTCGCCCCCATCAAGAACAGCCAGAACGTGGTTTTACCATTCGCTCTCGTGTAACAGCGTCCGGACGCCGGTTCCCGCTGGCTGCTCATGGTGGAGGCGGCGGGCTCTGCCCCCGCGTCTTGACCAAAATCAAATCGATCGAATTACGATCATGTGATAATCATGTCAGATTGATTCGCGTATGTCAAGCAAAAAATGCTGACAACTCTGGTGCGGGAGGAGGGACTTGAACCCTCAGCGTGGGGGATTTTAAGTCCCCTGCGTTTACCAATTTCGCCACCCCCGCTCAGAGGAAGATGAGGAGGAGCCCGATGCCCAGAACAAACTTGACGACACCCCCTGCGAGTTCCCTGCCCCCGATCAGGTAAAGGCAGAATAAGAAAAACAGACCTCCAAGCAACATGACTTTCTCCTTTGATTCGTTTCGGTGTTATAACCGTAACAACATTGGAAAACTTGTCAAGTGGAAAATGGAGCCGGAGGTCGGATTCGAACCGACGACCTTCGCTTTACAAGAGCGCTGCTCTGGCCTCTGAGCTACACCGGCATATTTTATTTGGCAGGGGCGTAAGGAATCGAACCCTAATTACCGGGATTGGAAGCCGGGGTCTTACCATTAGACGACACCCCCACAGTGTCTTTGATTTGGAGCGACGGGCCGGAATCTCACCAGCGTCCTCTTAGTTTGCAGCTAAGTGTGATAATACTCCACCACCGTCGCATCTATTTGGAGGAGCGTGGAGGCATCGAACCTCTGACCCATAAAGGTCACTACGGTTTAGCAAACCGCTTGGGGAGCCAACCCCAGCACACTCCAAATCACTTACACTTTCCGGCGATGAACGCCTTGTTGATCTCGGCCGCTACATTGAACGGCTCTCCTGTTACCTTGCCTACCAGAATGAACGTGCCTTCCTTGCCGTCCACTGGAACTGCTCTCAGGCGGTCGATGGGTGCTGTCATCACTCGCCTACTTTTCTGGATGCCCCTGTTGGGATCGAACCAACATCTTCGCCTTCAAAGGGCGCTGACTTACCATTAGCCGAAGGGGCATTAGGTTGTCGATCCGGGGTTGTGTTATCTGTCATTTAATCGTCTCCTAACTGGATGCACGGAAAGGATTCGAACCTTTAACTTTCTGCGCTCAGAACGCAGCGGCCGGACCTACCAGCTACCGTGCAGTGAAACCATGGTAGTCCCGTCTGGAATTGAACCAGCCTCTACCCCTTATGAGGGGGCAGCTTTACCACTAAGCTACAGGACCACAAGAATCACGGATTAGGGGTGACCGGTGGGTTTCGAACCCACTATATCTGGCACCACAAGCCAGCGCATCAACCAATTCTGCCTCGGCCACACCTAATCCGTGAACCTATATATTTGAACGTATATTCTTTATGATATATATGTCAAGACATATATCAACTTTGATATAACTTCGGAGCCGGATAAGAGAATCGAACTCTTGTCTTCGCGTTACGACGGCGTTGCTCTACCATTGAGCTAACCCGGCATTTAACTCTGGTCCGCGACCCCGGACTTGAACCGGGAAGCCTAAGCCACGCCCTCTCAAGACGCTGCGTTTACCAATTTCGCCAGTCGCGGATCGTGGTTGGTGCGCCTCCCCGGACTCGAACCGGGAAAACTCTCGGACCTGAGCCGAGCGACTTTACCAATTTGCCCAGAGGCACAAACCACAGTAATTTATTTTGGTGGGCAGAGAAGGAATTTGCACCTTCACAGCGGTCAAACGTCCGATTTACAGTCGGGTGGGCTCACTCATGCCCAGCCTGCCCTTAAAGTTGAAACAAAAAAAAAGCGCCAGACCCTAGAAGGGACTGACGCGGCGGAAAGCGCTGGAGGAGGGTGGAGGAATTGAACCCCTAACCTGTCAAGGTTAGCCCGGTTTTCGAGACCGGTTTGCACACCCGTGCGCCACCCTCCTTACGTGGAAGTGGCGCGTCAGAACCACTCCCTAGAGGGATGAACTAGTGCTATACCAATGTTGGCATAGCAAAGCCTGCGTAAGCGGCTTCAAGAGGTGGGTCTGTTTGTTCATGAAGGAGAGTATATGAATATTCGAAGCGAAAGTCAATCAAAAAATGCACTAAGTGCAATTTTATTTTTGCGGCCTTTACCAGCAAACGCACCAAGGCCCAGCTAGCGTTTCTGGCCCGCCCCGACGATCATACGGGGCATGGCAAAGACAAACAGACTAGCTTCGAATGATGATTCGTTCGCTTGAGAAAGCGAAACCCCAGAGCGGCGACAACCGATCTGGGGTCTCTTTCACGCGCCCCTTTGTTCGAGAAAGGAGGGTGATGTCGTGCGCATTACTCGCGCTACGCAGCGTTATTACTTGACCCCGATATAGGAGTCCAGCGAAAATCGCATCAATCGGTGAGCCTGAGGGTATCCACGTTCATCACGGCCAACACGGAAAGAAAGAAGTCTGCCGTGAAGGACCCTCGGCTCACTTTATTGCGTAGCGCGGCCTCCGAGAAGCCTTCTCCAGCCTGCGCCAATCGGCCAACGCATCCACGCCAAGAGGCGCGAACTCGGCTTGTCGCAAGAGGGATTGGCCAACGAGGCGGGGCTGGATCGCAGCTATGTAGGTCGCATCGAGCGCGGCGAGCACAACCTGACATTTGTCTCGTTGGTCAGGCTGTGTCGGGCGATGGGGTGTGACGTGGCTGCGCTGACCGCTGGATTGCCGGTCGTTTCTGACAAAACCTGAGCAAAAACTTGACAAGCATAACAAATTCTATTAAACTTCGCAGCGCTGAATTGCGAAGTTCGCATGGGCTTCTCCAACAATTCGAAATCCGGCAAAAATTGCCGAGAAAGGGCCACGCCGTGGGCTACGTTGATAAAGAACTCTTGGGCGCTCAGGACGCCTTCCCCCATCCCGCCGAGCGCCCAGCCCTAAGAGTCCGTTCGCCGCAGCAACGGTCTCGAAGCAATCCGAATGTGGTGAGCATTCAGGTGTGGTATGATGGCAGATGGCTCACTGAGGAGGAGGTGGAGGAATCTCTTGCCAAGGGTGCTGCTCGTGCTGCCCTTGAGCGAGAGCAAGGGATACTCCCTGATCATTCCAACTAGACGCACTCTTGGTGCGTTTGCTGGCAAAGACCGTATTTTTGGAGCCCCGGAGCGGAATCGAACCGCTGCCTGTGAGCTTAGAAGGCTCAGAGCCCGATCCACGGCCGGGGCAAGCTGGTGGATCGGACCGGATTTGAACCGATCGAGCGCTTCTCCGGACCACCGGCGACCCATAAACTGGTGGTGACGGATGGGATTGAACCACCGACGCAGAACTTTTCAGGCTCCCGCTCTACCAACTGAGCTACGTCACCATGGAGCCGCGTGGTGGACTCGAACCACCCCATTGACCTTCGGACGGTCACGCCCGTTCCAGCCGGACGCGGCACCTTATTAACTCTGGAGCCCTAGGAGGGATTCGAACCCCCATTTTCAACTCCAATTACGGGTCCGACGTTCGTAGCGTCGGTCGGTTACTAGGGCATCAACTCGTTCATCACTTGGTAGCGCCAACGGGATTCAAACCCGCGTCCGAAGGGTGAAAGCCAACGTGTCCTAGATCGCTAGACGACGGCGCTTCAACAAGTGGTGCCCCGTGCGAGGTTCGAACTCGCGTCCTCCCGGCTGAGAACCGGGCGTCCTTGACCGCTAGACCAACGGGGCGGTAAACTGGCGGACACGACGGATTATGATACCGCGACCTCCCGCGTGACAGGCGGGTGCTCTTCCTCTGAGCTACGTGTCCTTGATAATTGATGGAGCGGACGGACGGGCTTGAACCGACGGCCTTCTGGGTGGAAACCAGACGCTCTACCAACTGAGCTACATCCGCATCATCAATCATCACTATTAACTTGTAAACGCACGGCACTATTAACTTGTAGTCGGCTTACGCCAGCACCCCGACGAGGCTTGTCGGACTACGATCCCGACACCTGACCCCTTGCCACCATGGAACGGCCGATTCGAACGGCCCTCGGTTTACTGTGCTTACACTTACACCATCCTCTCTTTCACCCGACGCGTTCGGGAGGACGAGGCGCTGGCATAAGCCGACTGTTGTGACTGGAGCGGGCGACGGGAATCGAACCCGTGTCTTCACGTTGGCAACGTGGTGCTCTACCGATTGAGCTACACCTGCATCCTGTCAAAATTTTGGTAGACCGGGTGAGGTTCGAACTCACGACGACGCGGATTAAAAGCCCGCCGCTCTACCCACTGAGCTACCGGTCCACATGAACCGGGAACACGAAAAACGCCCCATCGGGCTTGCCGATAGAGCGTTCCTAAGAAGCTGATCTGTTTTGGAGGATGAGGTGAGGTTTGAACTCACGGCCTTCGGAGTAAGAATCCGACGCTCTACCCACTGAGCTACACATCCGTCAAAACAGATCAGTAGCCGAGGCACGCACTACCGATCTACGAGGTAAAACCTCGTTCATCGCCTTCCCGGCGATCTCGTTTGGTGCGTTCAAAGGTCATAGCGTTTTCCAATTCCTTAAACTATTGTGCGGACCATTCCGCGTCAAGATGAGGGGATGATATGCGATTCGGCTGGTGATGTCAACAACTTTTTTCCATTCACCGCAATTTTTCTTACATCGGGTAACGGCGGCCGGTCCTCAGTGATCGATCGTGCCTCACCGGTGTAAGGCGATCTGAGGCCGCGCCGCCGCCCCTTCTCGACGACAACCCAGCAAAGGGACGGCTCGCGAAGTCCGCTGCTATGCTCGGCTCATCTAGCCCCATCTAAGGGGATTGGTGCTTCGTGGAGGTTTCGAACTTCCGGCCTTCCCCGAGTCAAGGGGACGCTCTACCACTGAGCTAACGAAGCGTTGTTCCATCATTCTTGCGAAGCGTATCCTCGAATCCATCGCGGTAAGCTTCCCATGCCTTGTCCTTATCCACGACAGGTGTGGCAAGCAAGGCTTCTCGTCGCGTTGCAACCTCTTCGTCGAGATCGGCCTGAGCGTCTACCACGCCGCGATCGTAATCTTCCTTGTAGAGCCCATCGTAGCCCCGCGACCAGAACTGTCGGACGCCATGCCACGAGTTATCGGGCTTCGACGGCGGCGTCTCATAGCCGGAGCGGAGGCCGCCACGACGATAGGACAATTTGAGAAGTTGTTGGCCCATGAAAACTCCTTGTATACTGGCTGGGTAGGTAGGGATCGAACCTACGCTCTTTCGAGGTCACCGGTTAACAGCCGGGCACAATTACCACTCTGTCACTACCCAATAGTATACATGAGTTGACCGGTCAAGTCAACGAAACTGGTGGAGAAGGACGGGATCGAACCGACGGCCTCCTGCTTGCAAGGCAGGCGCTCTCCCAACTGAGCTACATCCCCATTGACCAAGGCTGTTCAGGTTGGTCGGAAACTGGTAGTGAGAACTCAACCTACTAAGCTAACTGGGAGTGCGAGTCGTCAACTCATCCGCCAGCGCAGGTTCGGTGCTCTTGTTCTCACTCTTACGAGGAGACTAACCCTCGCGTTTCAGGCATTGTTTCAGCCATCTATCTGGTCCACAGGGTAGGGTTCGAACCTACGCAATGACGCCGATTATCGGTCGGCCGCTCTACCAACTGAGCTACCCGTGGATGTTAACTTTGGTAGGCGATGACGGGATCGAACCGCCGCTGACGGGACGTGTAAGGACCCCGCTCTACCGCTGAGCTAATCGCCTATGAACTTCTTTGTCCCTTCCGAGTTGACGGAAGTCGGGGACGAAACTGGTAGCAGTGGGTGGAGGTGCGCCACCGACCTAAGGGTTATGAGCCCCCGGTCAAACTACTTCACTGCTATGGTCAGGCGAGCAGGATTTGAACCTGCGATCCCCTCCGTCCGAGGGAGGTGAGGACGGCCAAACTCCTCTACCGCCTGATGTAAACTGGTCTGGAGTGGAGGGCTCGAACCTCCGATCCTCCCGGTCCCAAACCGGGCGCTCTACCGACTGAGCTAACCCCAGAAAAGGAAAAGGGCCTGTCACTTTCGTGAAGGCCCTCTCCGGTAACTCGTGCTGTGGTGCGGACCTTAGTCCACATAGCCTTCCACATAAGCACGCGCCACCGCTGGGACCATAATGGCCACCGGTGCGGGGTTATTCATGGCGAATGCGTTGAACATGAAAAACTCTTTAATCCTCTAGTGTGCAGACTATTCCGCGTGTTGAGCCCTGATGATAGCCGAATCAGCGTGGCTTGTCAATAAAAAATTGCATCTAACGCAAAAATAATCCGGAGCCGGTAGGGAGAATCGAACTCAAGGATCGCAAAAACTGGGTGATCAATTCCCAGCCAAGTATCCTTCACGGACGGCCGCCTTGTCTATCAGGGGCGGCTTGGTAGCTCTGCCCTCCCTGATTCGCAAGCCCTAAATCAGGCTGCCTTCTTCTTGTCTGCGAGCGGCGCTTCGAGTTCGACCTTGGCCTTGGCCTCCTCTTCCTTCGAAGCGCGCCAGACGCTCACGCCCGCAGTGGTCTTGCCATCGATCTCGACCTCATCCGAGCGGGCCCAGAACTTGCGGAGTTCCTTTCCGTCACGGCCGTTCCAGCGCTTGCGGTTTGCAGCGAGCACCCGCTGGGGATCGTCGCTGTCCGGGATAAAGAAGCTGGGGCCGATGCGTTCGCCGTTGACATCCTTCGAGTAGTCGAGCTTCGAGAACGGATACTTCTCCGGCTTGGCCGTGCGCCCCGAGAAGGTCGGCGTGACCACAGCCTTCATCACGATCGGCACGTCAGCGGTGCCACCCGAGTCGATCTGTTGGCCCTGCTTGTCCACATACGGGTCGGCACGGCGGGCAGGCGTCTTCTTGGCAGTTCCGGCTTTGCGGGTGTTCTTGTTCTGGGTAGTCATATTTCCTCCTGTGTTGTTGGTGATTCGTTTTCGATGCTGGTTGTTTGGCTCAAACGGAAACCAAAGTCAACTCCTTTTTTCATCAGATGGCGGCAACCAGACTACGCACATCTTCGCTCACGTCAATGTAAGCTTCGGTAGTTTCGAGGTAAGCGTGGCCCAAGCAACGCTGCACATCACGGATCGTGGTGTGCGTGTCCTGACCCACCTGTCGGGCAAGCTTGGTGCCGAAGGTGCGCCGACCGGAGTGACTGCTGACGCCCTTGAAGCCTGCTTCCTTGGAGATCGCCTTGTAGGCCACGCGAAGCGCGTCCACCGAGGCTCGGCGGTGCTGGGCATCGGCCGGGATAGGTTCGTTCCGGGCGAGAATCCAGCGGAAAGGCTGAGATGAGATAGCGACGAACTCGGCACTCGGGTAGGCGTCCATGAAGGATGCGAGAGCATCACGAACCACAGGGTGCATGGGCAACACGCGCTCGCGGTGGTTCTTACCAACGTGCGAGAACACGGTGATAGTGTCGGCGATGTCGCCCTCAATGTCGAGCATGTGGTCGAGATCGATCTTGGCGATCTCTCCGATACGTAGACCGGCCTTGAAGGATAGCGCCAGCATCAGGATGTCGCGCTCGGGCAGCGGCGAGGTGCGGCGAGCCACTTCGCACATCTTGGCTAACTGCTTGTCGTTTAGGGTCTTGGCACGCTTGGTAGCCATGAGTTCACTCCTCGTTGTTGTTTCGGTAACACCGGTATGCATGGTGAACCGATTCGTGTCAACAACTTTGTGAACTCAAGAAGTGAACTCAGTCTGTAATCGAGAACGGAGGAGTAGGCACACCTATGGCGAGGTGTTTCTTGTGCCACTTCACGCGACGTAGAGCAAGGGCGATCGAGTCGCACTTTGGTTGAAATTCTTCTGGAGCGATGAAACCTGTGTCGAGGAGCTTGCGGTTGTAGGCAAGCTGCAACATGAGGTAGTGAATAGCCGCGTCAACCACCATAATGTCGGTTTCTTGAACGAGCATGGTAAGATCAAGCCCTTGACTGAGATCAATCGTCTGCACGTCCATGACGTTGCAGAAGAAGAGCGCCCGATCAGCATTGGAGCATCCATCGATACCGGGTTGGTCATCAAACAGAACTTGGCACGCGATTGCGCGGAACGGGCTTTCAGGCTGATTCACTTTTTATACCTCTGAAACTCAGGACATTGACAGTGCTCGAACTCGGGGTCCGAATTATCGAGCAACATCCCACCCCACGTGGGGCAAAAATGCAGAGACGGGTTCAGGAACTTGCATTCCTCAGGGATCACGCCGCTGCGCTCGATTTCGTTACACGTGAGGGGGTTCATTCCTGCGGGCATTCGTCGCCTCCCCGGCTGCTCCCATGGATGGGACATTCGATGTGGTATCGGATCATGTTACGCCAGCGGTGCTTTTGACGTTTTTCGTCCCAAATTCGGACTTGCACATCAACTCGCTTGTCATCCGGAACCTTACCTTGGCATAGGCACTCGTCATCTTCCCAATCCTCTTGCAGAGGACGCGATGAGACAACCCGCCCGGAAACTTGCTTCATACTACCAGCCATAGGTTGCACTATAGCAATTTTCGCTTGACAATGCAAGCTGATTTACGTAGGCAACGCACGAATCGGAGACAGAAAAGGAGACATCGTGAAGTTCAAGACAGCCGACGCAGAAGCCCAAGCAGAGGGCTTTGGCCACACCCAATCGTTTTCCATTTCAGCTAACGGGAAGGCTTTTCGTGGTCTGATCGACGGCCTGTATTCTCGCAAGATTGAAGCAGCAATCCGGGAATTGGCGACCAACGCATTTGATTCCCACAAGATGGCCGGGTCCATCGCGCCTTTCGACATGCACTTGCCGAATGCGCTTGAGCCCAGCTTCTCGATCCGCGACTACGGCGTCGGCATGAGCCACGACTTCATGATGAGCCGCTTCGCTATTATGTTCGAAAGCACCAAAGACGGCCTCAACGAAGAGGACGCGGGCTGCAACCCGAACGATCAGGTTGGGATGCTAGGTCTCGGCCGAATGAGCTTCTTTGCCTACACTGACTCGTGCGCCATCACGGTCTGGAAGGACGGCCGCGTCAAGCTCTATTCGGTCTATATGGGCCCGAGCGGCGAGCCTCAGATTGCCTACGCGGGCGGTGACGTGAGTCACGAGCCCACTGGCGTCAAGATTGAGTTCCCAGTCAAGAACAAGGACATCGACCAGTTCGAGAAGTCGGCGATCCGCGTGCTTCGTGGCTTTCCATCCATCCCAAATGGCCTACGTCAGCGCGTCATTGACGAGCTTCGCGTCGAGCCACTGGAAGGCGGTTCGGTGTTCAAGGTCTACCCCGAGGAGTATCTGCCGGGCTCTGGTTTCTGGGCCAAGCAAGGCTGCGTTCTCTACCCGATCGATCTACTGGAGATCGATGATCGCGCTACCAAAACCACGAAGCAAAAGTATGATCATACTATCGGCGGATACGTCGATGTCAAGATCGTGGAGCATTCCGAAAAGTTCACAGCCTTCAAAAACATGAAGTCCACCTTCATCATCGACTTTCCGATTGGCTCGCTTGAGTTCGACCTAGGCCGCGAGCGTTTGGCTTACACCGATGACACCGTTGCTGCGCTCAAGTCGCGTTGGCAGGACATGCTGGATGACGTGGGCATCCGACTTGATACCGTTTTCGACGGAGCCAAGAACGATTGGGAATACCTGAGTCTTGCCGGTTTCCCCGCTTTGGAAAGCATGGGCAAGCTTTATCGCCAGACCGCACAATATCAAAAAGCCGATGAGCTTCGAGCCAAGTTCCTCGCGTTTATCGCGCCCACCCGCAAGCAGAGAAGCCCGGCATATCCGATCTTCTCGATCGTCTACCGTAAGGAGGGCAGTGACTACTATTCGCTCGTATACGACCGTGACGATCCTCGCTTGAAAGACTTCACAAGTGGTGTCCCGAAAGACCTCCACAAGTCAGTTTTCATCATCCTCGACAGGACTGGTCAGAACAACACTCGTATCGGGCATTACCTGACAAAGAACGATCTCGTTTACGGGTTCACGATCCAAGAAGCCGACTTCGACAAGAAGCTGCACAAGGCTCTGGGGACGCCTCCCATCATCAAAGCAAGCGATCTCGAACTGCCTCCCAAGCCCGAGATGCCACGTGATTCGAATGGTATCGAATACGCCTACGGTGGTTTCGATCGGATGAAAGTGTTCGAAGGAGGCCACCTCGTGGCTGCTCTGGATGAATCGGATTACGAGGGGCACTTGTTCGCTTACGTAAACTGCGGTGAGTGCTGGAACCCGGACCCGGACAAGTATCCTGACCGGACACTTGCTGAGGTTAACACCCTCAACAAGGTCCTGAAAGAGTTTGGAGGGCCTACGATTTCGGTGATCAATATCCGGAAAAATGAGTTCGAAAAGCTGGACCGTTGGTCTGACTTTCCGCTCTATTATGGCGTGGAAGATACGATCGATGGGCTCTTGACTTTCCGCGACATTCGAGATATGGTGAACATCCTCAATCACGAACGCTTCTACAATTCGCGCTACTACTGGGCCCTCCAACGGTGGAAAAGCGCCGGTATGGAGAAGACGGGGGAGCTTTACGAACTTGGCCGTTTCGAGAAACGCTATGACCAGATTCTGCGTGAGCGTCGTTCCAACCTCGACACTTACCTGCATATCTACCCGCCCTTGACGGAGATCGTCATCACGCGGGCACTCGCCTATGGCCTCGAAGTCCTCCCTGAGCAAATCCGCTACAAGAATTTCTACCCTTACCCGTTGATGTCACCGCGCTGGGAACGTTTTATCCACCTCATAAACAAAGTCAATATTGTCGGCTCAGGGCCCCCGGAAAGCAAACTGGTATACACCGCAATTAAGGAGCAAATCGGATGCTGAGTTTCACAATCAACCGTTCGTGCATCACTATCCTCTACAAGGCAGATGTTTTCTCGATCGACGAAAGCCATATCAACTACGGCACGATCCGGGACGAACTCAAGAAGCCGGTATCCGAGCGTGATGTTCAGAAGATCGTCGAATGGGCATCGGTCAAGCGCGCCGTCGAGATCATGTCCGAAGGACGCGTCACCGTCACGAACAGCGAAGTGTGCTTCGACGGACAGCCGGTCCACAACTATATGGCGAAGCGCATGATGGACCTGCTCCTCGACGGCTTCGACCTGACGCCGTGGGCCCGATTCATGAACAATGTCTACGAGAATCCGGCGAAGTATGCTCACGATGAGCTTTACGAATGGATGGAAAAGGCGGAAATGCCGCTGACCGACGATGGTCACTTCCTCGCGTTCAAGAAGGTGCGTGAAGACTTCACGGACTGCCACACCGGTAAGTTCGACCACTCCCCCGGCACCATCATCGAGATGCCCCGCGAGCAATGCGATCCCATCCGGACGAACCACTGCTCGACTGGCTTCCATTTCTGCTCGGTCGGCTACCTGTCGCAGTTCAGCGGACAGCGCGTAGTGATTGTGAAGATCAATCCGCGTGATGTTACCTCGATCCCGAACGACTACGGCTACACCAAGGGACGCTGCTGCCACTACGAGGTCGTCGCTGAACTGGCGTCGGAGAGCGCTGCGAGGGACAAGGTGTGGAAGAAGGGCGTCGTCAATCTCGAAGACCCGGCCGAGTTCCCGAAGGAGGTGCTTGCTCAGGTCAAGTTCCCTGCGGCGGCCGGTGAACCTGAGACGCTTTCCGACATCGTAGCCGAGGCGCTGGACAACGGCAGCAATGGCGAAGCGGATGTGACTTCGACGGAAGAACTCCCGGAAGCGAACGATCTTCTGTTCAAGACGAGCGATGGTCGGGTCTTCTCCCCCGAACAGGTGACCGCCGCTCTGGAAGAAGCGTCTGCGATCCGTGCCGCCGCTCGTGAACTCAACATCGGCGAATCAACTCTGAGGGGGTGGAAGAAGAAGCTGGAAGGCTGACCTCTCTCATTTAGAGAACCAATGGAACTTGACCTCTACTATAAAGACGGACGGTTCCTCGCTGATGCCGCCGAAGAACACTGGGGCGATCTGAGAGGAGCTGGCTTTGTCTTTGACCGGATCAACCGTGTCTACCAGACTTCGGACTGGAAGAACGCTGAGCCCTTTGTTGAATATGCTGCTGATGATGAGACCTACGATTATCTCAAGGGTCTCATCGACGAGCGTGACGAAGCGATGGAGGCGTCCTACTCGATGTATGTGGACGCCGAGATCGCGGTTCCGGACATCTACAATCACAAGGGCGAAAAGCTCGATTATTTACCTTACCAAAAGGCTGGCATCCTTTACGCGGCCGAGCGACGAGACACATTGATCGGCGATCCGCCCGGCCTAGGGAAGACGATTCAAGCAATAGGACTGATTAATCACCTAGACCTTCGATGTGGCATCATCGTGTGCCCAGCTACCTTAAAGCTTAACTGGCTCAAGGAAATGGCGAAGTGGTTGTTCGATAAGGGCCTAACCGTGGGCGTCGCCTATGGCGGCGAAATCCCAGAGACCGATTTCGTGATCATTAACTATGACATCCTTAATCGCAACAAGGATGCACTGTGGGCGGAACATTGGGACATCCTGATCTGCGACGAAGCCCAGTATCTTTCCAATGGGGAATCGAAGCGAACACAGGCGATCTTTGGCACCTACAAATGGGACTACAAGTCTGAAAAATTTGAGCGCATGAAGCAACGAATGCGCTGCAACCACGTTGACAAATCCATACGGATGGCCTGTCTACGCGCCGAGTATCGCCTGATGCTGACCGGCACGCCGATGATGAAGCAGCCGAAGGATATGTGGACGATAATCCGCGACTTCGACCCTCGCGGGCTTGGCAATAACTGGGAGCACTTTGCCTTCACTTATTGCGATGCCACCATGACCGCGTTCGGGATGGACGCATCAGGCGGCTCGAACCTAGAAGAGTTGAACGAATACCTTCGACGAACCTTCATGATCCGGCGCTTGAAAAAGCACGTGCTTTCAGACCTACCGGCCAAGACGCGCGAAGTCGTGGTCTTCCCGCCCGAAGGGATGAAGCGGATCATCAAGACTGAGCGTGACAAGTTCACTAAAGCGCTGGCTATGCTCGATGCTGCCAACCTAGGAGAGGAATACAAGCCCGAGGTGGCGCTGGAAGAGCAAGACCCGGCATTTATACTCGATACAATGACACGGTTCCTTCCACAAGGATTCGATTCGCCCGAGATCGACCAGCTTGATCCGGGCGAGGTTCAGCCCGGTTTTGCTGCCTATTCCGAAGCGCGTCACGATCTGGCGCTGTCCAAGGTCCCGATGGCGGTGGAGCACATCAAGCGCCTTGTGGACGCTGGAGAGAAGGTCATCGTCTTTGCAATCCACAAGGATGTGGTTGCCAAGGTCCATGAGGCTTTTCCCACGGCCGCCCGGATCATTGGCGGTCTAGGGGCCAAGAAAGTGGAGGCCGAAAAGCTTCGGTTTCAAGGCGATAACGACAACGGCATCGAGCCCGATCCGGAATGTCGGGTCATCATCTGTAACCTCAAGGCGGGTGGTGTCGGCCACACCCTGACCGAAGCCACCGTCGTTTGCTTCCTAGAAATGTGGTCGGTGCCCGGCGACATGGAACAATGCGAGGACCGCGCCCACCGCATCGGTCTCGAACACAATGTGCTGGTGCAATATCTCGTGGTCGATGGCACCATCGACGCCCTGACAATTCAAGACCTCGTAACCCGCATTGCAATGGTGCAAGAGGGCGTAGATGGTAAACGTGCTGCTGCTTAGGAGTTTGCTATGCGTTTTGGTAAGAAAAATCTGTTCTCATTTCTTGATTGGCGGAAGGATGGTGGTGACAAAAGCACTGTCACAGGCTTTTTCTTCATCGCAATCAAGCCACTCTTTTCAATTGTTCTTCTTCGCTTCGACGGAGAGAGCCGAGAGGCATTTCACACGCACGCCTTTAACTGCATTTCATGGTTGGTGAAGGGTGAGCTTCATGAGGAGATGCGTGACGGCCGGACTTACAAGATCAAGCAATCGCTCTTTCCATTCCTAACGACCCGTAAGGATTTCCACAAAGTGTCTTCGGTGACTCCAGTTTCGTGGGTCTTCTCGATCCGAGGACCTTGGGCCAGTAAGTGGATGGAGCATCTACCGAACGAGGATCGTGACCGGACACTCACCCATGGTCGTATCGAAGTCGCCTAGCGTCAGCGTCCTTATGGAGAATCCGACGGGCATTGACGAAGCAATCGCTCTGATGATCGGAGGCTTTCTGATCACCGTTATACTCGTAGCGTTCACTTACTACGAGATGGACAACAAGATTTACCAAGGTGTTTCACGCGGCATCAAAAATGCATTCCGCTTCTTAGCTCGTCGCAAAGGGTAATTTTTGCTTGACAATCACCGCAATTTTTACTAGAACATTACCACCTTAACCAAGGAACCTCCTATGAATATGCCCCTGACGATGCCGCAAGCGCGCCGCACCGCGCCTGAGTGGCAAGCCAAGATCACTCGCAACAGGGCGATCGCAAACGCAACCGGTATCAATGGAGCGATCCAAATCTACAAGGGGCGTTATTTCTGGCCTCTGGTTCCATGCCATCCCGGTAACGACATTGACATCGAGACGATCGCACACGCCACTGCGACCTTACCACGTTGGGGCGGGCAGTCGGCAGACGAGAACGGTGACCCAATTCAGCTTTCGATCGCTCAGCATCAGGTCCATGTGTCCGAGATCGCCGAGCGCTCCTACACTGAAATCGTGCCCAAGTGGGACTGGACGGGCTCCGCCTCTCCGGCTCTCTATGGGCTCGTCCACGACGCCGCTGAGGGCTACGGGTTTGCGGATGTCTGTCGCCCGGTCAAGAAGCAGCTTGTAGGCTACTCCGAGGCCGAGAAAGCGCTGCTTGATGAAATCTGTCGAGTGCTCAAGGTCCCGCGAGATATGGCGATCGAAGAATGTGTTCGTCGCATCGATAACATGATGGTGTTCCTCGAACGCGACGAAATCATGGGTCCGCCTGTGATTCCCTATCCCAACGAAAACGATCACCAGCGCATCAACATCCGAGACGTGATTCCGGATTTCCGTGTGTGGTCGGCTGCCGAAGCAAAAGAGCGTTACATCGCTCGTTACGAGGGGCTTGCCGCGTGAACGAACCGACCCTTGCAGAAATCCGCGCCCGTCAGGACAAGTGGGATCGCTTTTATTTGGGAATGGCCGAGTATGTCTCGTCAGCCTCCAAGGACCCATCAACCAAGACCGGCGCTGTGATTGTGCGGCCTGACCTGACCGTTGCCAGCATGGGCTTCAATGGCTTTGCTCGCAACATGAACGATGCACCCGAACTTTACGCGAACCGCGATGAGAAATACTCGCGGATCATTCACGCTGAGATCAACGCAATCGTGAACTCCCATGGACCAGTGGATGGATGCACCATGTATGTCACCCTCGCTCCGTGCGACCGCTGCGCCGTCGTGATCGCCCAATCGGGCATCAAGCGCGTCGTGGCCTACGCCACCCCTCCCGCACTTGCTGAGCGTTGGGAAGGGCTTTTGTCCCGTGCTTCCGGTTACTTCGAAGAAGCTGGCATCGAACTCAAGATTCTGGACCGCTGATATGGAACTCCGAAACGCCGCCCCGCTCACCTTTTCCAAGCTCGATGACATCTGGCGCGAATACGACTACGCCATGCCGAACGGCACGATCGCCACGATCGGCATTGAAGAACCCCGCTTCCTGAACGTCAATCCCGTCCACGGCGCTCACCGCATCGTCGATGCCGAGGGCGTCGTCCACTACATGCCGGGCCACTTCATCGCGCTGCGGTGGTATGTTAAGGAGGGCACGCCGCACTTCCATACGACTGTCCACCAGCCTGATGGCACCGTGCAACAGATCACGTTCGGCGAGGCGTCCGAAGCCGCATGACCGACGCAGCCGAAGACGCGACGCTGGGAATGACAAAGGGCCGCAAGGCCGCTCTCAAGGACGCCGCGATGATCGGGGATTCCGGCTACGACCGGATCGAAGCCGATCACTACAACACCCCTCCTGAAAATCTCGACTGCTTACTCCAGCACGTATCGCTCCACACCAACGTGTGGGAGCCCGCCGTCGGGATCGGGAACCTCGCAACCCGAATGCACGAGATGGGTTACACCGTCTGGTCCAGCGACATCATCAACTACGGCTATGATGAACGCTTTACCCAAAGCGACTTCTTTGCCCAGACTAAGATGCCTGACCCGCTGGTTCACTCGATTGTGTCGAACCCGCCCTACGAGACCGTTAAGCTTAACGATCCGAACTGGGCGCACCTCAAGCCCCTTGCCGAGAAATATGGCATCACAGGCAACTCGGTCAGTCTAGCCGAACTCTTTTGCCGCCACGCGGTCGAACTGACCCGAGCCTGTGAGGGCCAAGTCGCGATGTTCCTGCGAAACGAGTTCGACTGCTCGAAGGGGCGCATGGACCTGTTCTCGAACCGACCATTCTACAAGAAGATCGTTGTGTCCAAGCGCCCGCGCTGGGTCGAAGGATCGACCGGCTCCCCGCGCCACAATTATTCGTGGTTCGTGTGGGACTGGAGTCTTTCTGAAGGAGAAGGTCAGATCGCTTACTCGCACCCAGCACTGGCCAAGCTGGCAACTACCGAGGAATACGAATGAGCACCGACATCTCGATTGACGAAATCCGGGAAGCTATAGCGATCTATGGCGGCATCCGCCCAGCCGGGCGAGAGCTTGGTATGGCAGAATCGTCGATCCGCTACCGGCTTAAGAGCGACCTTGCCGAGACGCTGACCCAAGAATCAGCCGACGATCCCGAGTTCAAGTCATACCGGGCCCCGAAGCCTATCATTTTCGATACGATCTCGACTCACAATCGCTATTTTATCTTCACCGCCGCGCAGGACGGCTCTGAAATCCACGAGGACTTCTGGAACTGCCTCCACGTCTATTCGGAATGGCTAGAGAACTGTGAGATCATCGTCTCGGGCTTCACCTATTCGAAGAAGCTGTTTGAAGAACACGACAAGCGTGCCAAGGGTGTTCACTTCCACCCAGACATCGATCCATTCGTCCTGCACGATCGCATCCGCTGCGGTGATGAAGTCGAGTTCTGCGGCGAGATGAACACGCTGCCGACCGCTGTCACACCGCTGTCCGGCTTCTCGACCTACACTCGTGGGCGCTGGGGTATCTTCCCACACCCGAAGGTCCAGTTGGAATCGATCGCCACCATGAAGCATGAGCGAGCCAAGCAGCTTATGACGACCGGCGCGGTCACCATGCCCAACTACATCCGCAAGAAGGCTGGCATCAAGGCGATGTTCCACCACCAGATCGGCGCTGTTCTCGTCGAGATGCGCCCGGACGGTTCGACCTATTGCCGCCACCTGCTGGCCACCGATCTCGAAGACGGGTCATTCTACGACCTTGATCGCCACATCACCAACAAAGGCGTCACCGAAGGTCACCGGATCGAAGCGATCAGCTACGGAGACATCCACCACGAAAAGCTCGATCCGAAGCTGGCCATGGCGACGTGGGCTTACGATGTGGAATCGCAAACCGTGGACGAGGACTACACCAGCCTCCACGGCGAGCTTCCGCTTCGCGACTTCCTGCATCCGGTCTACGAGTTCTATCACGACCTGTCGGACTTTAGCCCGCGAAACCACCACAACATCAAGGACCACCACTTCCGGTTCGCCGCTCATGTTCGAGGAGGGCAGGACAATAACGTGGACGGTGCCTTGCAGGGATGTGCAAAGTTCCTGCGGGTGATCCAGCGCGAAGACATTATGTCGGTCGTGATTGAATCGAACCACGATCAAGCACTGCTCAAGTGGCTCAAGCAGGCTGACTATCGCGAAGACCCCGAAAACGCGATCTTCTTTCTGTTCTGTCAACTCTGGATTTACCAGATGCTTGAGCAAGGCATCGCCGACCCAGACGTGTTCCAGTATGTCCTGCGTCATATGGGCGTGCCGGACGATGTGGTGTTCGTCAACGAAGACGAGTCCTTCGTCATCTGCGATGACATCGAATGCGGTATGCATGGCCACCTTGGGCCTAACGGGGCTCGTGGTTCGCCTCTATCAATCAGCCGAGCGGGCATGAAGTCCAACACCGGGCACACCCACTCGCCTGCGATCCGTGACGGAGCCTACGTCGGCGGCGTTAGCGCCACGCTCGACCTTGGTTACAACAAGGGCCCATCCTCGTGGTCGCAATCGCACATCATCACTTACCCGAACGGTAAGCGGACCATCATCACATTCCACAATGGAAGGTATTACGCATGATGGTGACCATCGAAATGAAAAATGGCCTAATTGGCTATGTCGCGATCGACGAAATGCTCCTTGATCTGATGTATGACCCAATCGAGGGTGTGATCAACCATACGAGGCCGCTGCTGGAAGACTGCGTGAAACGCCGCAACCAGAAACGACCTAGGGTGGCAAGCGGAATTGAGGACACTACAGAATGACCGCTTTTAGCTACCCATCACTCGAAATGGACGATGGCTTCTTCCAATCCGCGCTTGCTGGTTCGGTAACTGCCACAATCCGTATTGGTGAGCGCCCAGCTATCATTGCGCCGGGCGCTCTCGTATTTGTCTCGCCGACCGCACGGTTCCTGCCGATGATCGTCAACGTTGATTTAGTGATCCGGACCACGTGGCTGGGAATTAATGACTATGATGCCCAGCTTGCCGGTTACATAGACGGTGACAATGCTCGCTCCGACATGGCGATCCGCTATCCAGAGGCCAGTCCCGACACGCCATTTACCGTAATCCGTTTCTCAAGGCCTGCATAATGCCCGCGATCTTTGATGAAGTGCAACAACTCAAGAACTGCGTGCTTGAGCTTTTTGTAGGTATTGATCCTATTGGCGAGGGTAACTCTCGCCGGGTTTATACCCTGACGCGTGACGACAGCCTCGTGCTTAAGATCGAATACACTGGAAAGACGTTTCACAATCCAGTCGAGTGGTTGGTGTGGAACGAAGTCAAGGATTGGCCGATCAACGACTGGTTCGCACCTTGTATTGCAATCGATAGCTGGGGCTCTGCTCTATTACAGCGCCGGACACAGCCTTTTGAGTCGGAGAAAGACTTTAATGAGGCGCTACGCCGCACACGTGGTGGGCGTCTTCCGGAGATATTAGCCGACACGCATTACCACAATTTCGGCCTCCTGAACGACCAAGTGGTCTGCCACGATTATGGCTACCACCGTTTCTTGCGTCAAGGCGCTCAAGCAATGTGCCAAGAGCTTGGTTATCTGCAATTTGACGAGCCTGCTGACACAGTGAAAACGCACCGCTTCAACCAAGAAGGACAACTTCACTTTGATCTCTGATCTTACCGTTAACGGACTTATCTGGGTTATTGCCCTTGGCGTGCTGATGGGCGAAGTCATAATGCTCCTGTTTACAATCACCGTGGAGCTACTCACAGGTGACGATGAAGATGATGATGACGAGGACCTGTATGTCTGAGGCAGAAGAAGAGTTCGATCTGGATGTGCCTCTGCTAGATCAGGATGCGATCCTGACTGCAATGGTCGAGGCGGCTTATGGAGCGCCCAGTCCGATCGTCGAGATCATTTCCGTCGAAAGTGTGGGAAGCCCACAAGACCCTGTGATCAGGGCTGCTGGCATCGTCTCTGTTGGGGAAAACTCCTTCTACTTCGAGATCGAAGACGGTAGCTGGAACGGCACGGTCTTGCTTCATTGGGGAGCAAATTGAGCTTGACACCAAGCGCAATTTTTATATACACCAGTCTCCCGACTGAGAGAAATACGTGAAGCTCAAGCCCAAAACCCACCGGCGTTTAGTATTTGACGCAGAAACGGACGGTCTCCTCCACCAAGTGACGGTCTGTCACTGTGTGGCTGTGCGTGACTATGATACGGGCCAGCGCTGGGTGTTCCGTCGCAATAAGCGCGAGAACACCATCAAAGGGCTGTTCAAGCTCCTAGATGATGCAGAAGAAATCTGGGGGCACAACATTGTCGGCTACGACATTCCGATGCTCGAAATCCTCTTTGGATGGACGCCGACAGCCCGCATCCGCGATACTCTCGTTCTCGCTCGTCTCCTGTTCCCCGACCAGAAGGACAAGGATTTTCGTCTATTTGAAGCGGGCAAGCTCGATGGTGTCAACATCGGCAAGCACACTCTCGACTCGTGGGGTCAGCGTCTTGGTCTCTACAAGGGAGATTACAAGGCCACTCGGACCGCCCAAGGCCTAGCCAAGGGAATCGAGAAGGACTCCGAGGAAATGCGCTTCTTTGTTTGGGGCACATGGACTCAGGGCCTCGAAGACTACTGCGTAAACGACGTGGACGTGACCACGCTGCTGATCAAGATGATCGACAGCCGCGAGCAATCTCCCGACGCGATCTACGTCCAGCATCGCCTCGCCGATCTCATGGCGCGTCAGCAAGAGAATGGTTTCCCATTCGACAGGCCGCGAGCTAAGATTCTGGCGGGAGAACTGAGCGTCGAGCAAGCGCGTCTTGAGGCTGAACTGGCTGTCGAGTTCCCCGGCCGGTTTATTCCTAAGAAGCGTATGGAAACACCACCTGTCGGTCGCGACGTGAACGGAGGCCAGTTTCCCAATTTCTACCTGATCGAAGACACCGAGATCGATCCATCACTCCCAGCGCGGGAAGCGATTGCAGCCAAGAACGACGCAATGTATACGGTCGTCCCGGAGCGCCGCTGGTATGGTTATCCGGAACAAAAGAACACCAAGAAAGACAGCCCGAAGTGGAAGGACACAATGCGTCCTCGCTACGACAAGGGCTCGTGGTTCACGCCCGTCAAATGGCAAGAGTTCAAGGCGACATCACGTCCACAGATCACCGACCGTCTGCAAGAGATGGGTTGGGAGCCTGACGACGAGGATTACACCGAGAAGGGCAACATCAAAGCGAACGACGTGATCCTGCGTCGGATCGTGCAGGACTTCCCGGTTGCTGAGAAGCTGGCAGACCTGCTCGCGATCCGCAAGCTTATGGGCCAGTTGCAGGACGGCAATCAAGCGTGGCTCAAGGTCTACGACGAAGAGACCGGGTGTATCCACGGCTACGTCAATCCCTGCGGCGCTGTTACCACGCGTGCGACCCACGCCTTTCCGAACTTGGCACAGGTTCCGGCTGTTAGAAAAAAGAAGGCACTTTTCTCACAGCTTACGCAGATCGCCAATCCGCGCGGCATCATCCGACCCAATGCCATGTTCGAGAATGGGCCGGTGCTGGTGCTCTACAAAGGCCAGCGCTGTGATGACTGGCATAAGATGCCATGTCACTACAGCGTTGGTGATTGGGAGGTCGAGAAGGACAAGGCCGAGGCAGGTGACGAACGCGAGTTCCAAGTCGTTATTCTGGGCCTCAAGGGCGGCTGGGGTTATGAGTGTCGCTCTCTGTTTACAGTATGGGAGGACTGGAAGCTTGTCGGGTCCGACTTGGCCGGTATTGAGCTTCGTTGCCTTGCTCATGAAATGGCCAAGTATGATGGCGGCGAGTATGGGCGTATCCTTCTCGAAGGTGACATCCACTCGGAAAACCAGCGTCGTGCAGGTCTGGAGACACGCGACCTCGCGAAGACCTTTATCTACGCCTTCCTCTACGGCGCTGGTGACGAAAAGATTGGCAACATTGTTTCGCCGCTTTCTTCTCCGCCCCAGCAAGCGAAGATTGGTAAAGAACTCAAGGCACGATTCCTCAAAGAGCTTCCGGCTCTAAACCGCGTTATCCGCGATGTTCAGCGCCAAGCCTCGCGTAAGTTCCTCACCGGGCTGGATGGGCGTCGCCTGTTTGTCCGTTCCAAGCACTCTGCACTGAACACAGACCTCCAAGGTATGGGAGCCACGATCGCTAATTGGTGGCTGATCCTGATCGAAGACATGCTCTACGACGAGGGACTCACCTACGGCTGGGATGGCGACTTTGTGTTCTGTGCTTGGGTCCACGACGAAGTTCAGATCGCGTGTCGTGCAGGCCTTGAAGAGACCGTGGAAGGCATCTGCATTCAAGCGGCTGCTGAGGCCGGTAAGCGACTGGGCTTTGCCCTTCCTGTAGAGGCGTCAGCTTCTAACGGCTATGCATGGCACGAGACACACTGATGGAAATTCACTATATCTTTTTCGTGGTTTGGTTACTCTTCGTAGGCACAGTAGGTTGGTTCATAGGGCGCGTCGAGACCCCACCAAACCCAGAAGGCGGTAGTTACGGAGATTCCATGGTTTACGAAGACATAATGGGAGTGCAAGCTGACGCCAACTCCCAAGGTTACTCACAAAAGGAAAGCGACAGGCTGTGAACTACCTGATTGATCCTGAGAACGTCATTGACTTCGCCCGCACTGACGCCGAACTTGAACTGTGGTGGCTCTTCTCCTGTGTCGTCGCTGGGAAGACCGCACGCACGCAGGCCAAGTTGCTTGACGCGATGCTGAGCAAGCTCGAAGGCGAAACGCCGTTCGAAAAGTTCCGCAAGCTGAGCTACAACCGAGAACTGGAGGAAGCTTTCATCGCGCTGGATGACAAATCTGGTGAAGAGATCGCTGACTACGACCTCTCTGTCTGGAAACAATACGCGAAGAAGGAAGCTGCCTAATGGACATCAATATCCAACATCACCTGACTGTATTCGGAGTCAACGGTGGTGACTACGAATATGGAATTAAGCTCGACGGGGACGGCATGGTAGAGCTTAGCTATAGCGAACCTGACCGTCCCGAAGTCACGAGCACCTTGACTATCGCGCCTGATGATCTCCCGACGTTCATCAAGGCGCTGACAGTCTTCGCTAAGTTTAACAATTTCACAGGAGAGGAATGATGGATTTTCACACTATCCTCATCGGAGCGGCGTTCGTTTTGATCGCCTCCTTCGTTGGCATTGTCATCCGCCACCGTAATACGCGTTAAGCGCAATTTTTTCTTGACATTGTTGAGAAGATTGGTTAATACATAGCCATCACTCGGCAACGTCCGACAAGAAAGTCTCCCATGGAAAAAGAAAAACTTCCGCTGCCTTACCCGTATGCGGAAAACAGCCGTGCTGGTTCCCTGCGCTTTTACATCCTGTCGGCGGGTGTGACTTCCCTCTTGCTCATTGCAAAGCTCTTCGGCGGCGAGATGCCATGGTGGGTCGTTCTGGCTCCCGGAGCCCTTGTCGGTTTTCGTGTCGTGCTCTTCGATACGATCCGCAACGCAACACACGAGGCCCTTCGGCATGCGGCGGCCGACAACCGGCTCGATCACTTCATCGAAAACGGCGTGCTCTACGCCAAGCAGAAAGGCATGGGCCCGGACGAGCTTGTTCACGAAATGGAGACGGTCGCGAAGGAGTGTGACATCTGATGCGTGTCTGCTACTTCGATACGGAAACGACGGGCCTGCCCACGAACAAGTATCCTCCTGATTCCGATCAACAGCCGCACATAACGCAGCTTGGTATGCTGCTGGAAATCAATGGTATTGACGTGATGCGTCTCGATGCATTTATCAAGCCGGATAACTGGCGCATTCACCCATGCTCCGGGACCGGCATCTCGAAGAAATCCACTGAACTTACGGGTATCACTCAGGAGATGTGCGAGGAAAGTGGCATCCCGATCGCTGACGCGCTTGAGATGTTCATGATCGCAACCGAACAAGCGGACGCCATCGTCTGCCACAACACCGCGTTCGATACCAAGATTATCGGCTTCGAATACGCCCGCCTTCGGCCCGGTGCCGGGCCGCGTGAAATCCTCAACGGCAAGCCACGCCTCTGCACGATGAAGGCGGCGACGCCGATCTGCCAGCTTCCGCAGAAGGGCCGCAGAACCACCTTCAAATGGCCCAAGCTCGAAGAGGCCATGCGTTTCTTCTACGACGAAGCCCTTGAAGGCGCGCACTCAGCCATCGTTGACATTCTTGCGACACGTCGCCTGTTCCACACCCTTCTGGACGAAGGCGCGTTTGATCAGGAAATCTTCGACCTCAAGGCGGTCGGTAAGCTGCCCAAGGACTTCGCTTCGGAGTTTATTCCAGACAATGGGTGAACTCCTTTCCCTCCGCCCGGCCTGTCATTTCGGGTTCGATATGCCTTTCCAGATCAGGGATGGCTTCAACGGACCGAAGCGCGGGACATGGTGGGTCCGCTCTAAGAAGGACGGAGTAATCGTCGGCCCCTTCCATTCGTGGCAGATGTGTCGGCTCGCCCAAAAATCAGAAGACACGAAGCTTGGATACTCATGAGCACCCTATTCTTTTCCAAAACAGTCCCCTCAGCGGATCGGCCGGGATCGCCGTTCCTGTATTTCTGCGACAACGGGGACTGGGACATCGCCTTCGCCGGTGACCTACCCTACATCGAAGACTACACCAGCGCCTACGTCGGCGGTGTATCAGTTATTGCGATTTTCGACGAACTCGCCGAGATGAACGACCAAGAAGAGATGGATGACGACGGTGAGGTCGTCCACCTTCTGGCCACGATCGAGGTGCCGGACGATGACGACATGGAATCGCCCGTGCTCGAACTGAGCTTTGATGGGACATGCACTCCATCGGATCGCTGGCTTGCCGAAAAGTCCATCATGTCGCCCGTATTCGAATCATTCAATTTCATCCCACTCGCCGACTTCTTCGAAGAGCTTGCTCGCTTCATCGCGAACAATAAGCGCAATATGTTCGACGACCGAGAGATGGACCCACCCTACCGCCTTGAGGAGGATTAGTGATGCCAACCTATTATCGGACTTTGCGCGAAGCAAACAAAGAACGTCAGATCGAATGGGATAAAAACGACGTAACTACTGCTACGTATGCTGGAAATGAACTCGCCGGAGAAATGGGAGAGGCGCTGTATGCCTGTTTCCTAGGTGACAAAGCCCCTGATGAAATCGCAGATGAACTTGCTGACGTGGCAATCTGTCTTGACCTAGTTGCTCTCCGGTTCGGTATACCCCTACCAGTTCGGGCTATCCGGGAAGATCAGCGCATTGCGCCATCGATGATGCAGGGATTCTGCCTCGGTTTGGCAGTCGGCGCTATCTGCAATAGCGTCAAGAAACTCGAACGTGCCAAGCTTGGTATGGTTGGGTCAACTTCATCTGTCGATGACCTTGCCGTTCCGCTTCGCAATGCGATGTTTCTATGCGCTCAATTGGCGGATAGCTTTGGAGTCGATCTCAACAAGGCAATCGCGGCCAAATTCAACAAGACAAGCATGGCGAATGGCCTGACTATATTCATGGAACACTGTGATGGCTGAACTAGACTTCAAGGGAATGTTCGCGGCCTTCGAAGCCGCTGACGAAAAAGAGTGGCGCTACGACCGCAACGCGTCCGTTGGTGCCTCCGAAGCATTCGACTGCCACCGCAAGACCTTCTTCAAGAAGTGGGGCTATGCGCCGGACGATGGGCACGAGCAAGACTGGGGTGCTGCCAAACGCGGTGACCTCATCGAAAACTACTTCGCGGTGCCCGCCACCAAGGCAATTCTGCCAGAGGGAGCGCAACTGCTTTACGCTGGTGATGAGCAAGACACGCTCAAGTCCGGTCGTTTGACCGCAACACCGGATGGTCTGGCGATCGGGCTGGCGCGTGACGCGCTCAAGCAGCTTGGTATTGAGGACATCCAGTCCGATTGCGTCGTGATCGAATACAAGTCTTTCGATCCGCGCGCCACGATCAACGAAGAGAAGGCAATTCACGCTGGTCAGACGCAGGTCCAGATGGGGCTGTTCCACGAAAAAACTGACTACCGGCCCGAGTATGCAGTTATCATCTATTTCAATGCGTCGTGGCTCTCCGACATTCGCCCCTTCGTTGTTAAGCGTGATCCGAAAATCTACGAAGCGGCCAAGGAGCGCGCCGCCGCCGTCTTTGCCAAGGACCCGCAGCCGATCGATTTCATGGCCGAGGGCAAGCTTTCAGGCGCGTGCTCGCTGTGCGAGTTCACCGAAGAGTGTGCCTATTCCACCGGTGAAGCGGCTCCAAAGGTAAAGCGCAACATCGAGGACGCAGAAGTCCGCGAGCGACTGGCTCTACTTGCAGCACGCCAGAAGAAACACGCCGAAGCTCAGAAGGAGGAAAAGCGCGAGAAGAATCTGATCGACGAAGAGATCAAGCAACTTCTCCGCGAACACAAGACCAAGGACCACACTGATGACTCGTGTTCGATCTCGCTGTCGTGGCGCGCTGGTAAGAAGTCACTCGACATGACGCTTCTGGCTGCTGATCTGGAAGAAGCCGGGCTCGACATCGCCGACTACCAGAAGGAAGGCTCGGGCTACGAACGCCTAACCGTCAAGCTCAAGGAGTGAGCGTAACTTAAATTTGCATTAATGGTAATTTTTGCTTGACATTAACCTTACCATTGTGTAACACATCAACCATCGATTGACCCGACAAATCTTAAACGGAACCTCTTACCATGAACCTCGACTCCCTGATTTTCCGCTGGATTGCCCGCTCCTCGGACGCTCTGGTCCGTTTCGTCATCGCACTGGACGCCCGGCTCGCTAAGTTCCTTGAGAAGGCCGACGCGGCTGTCGCCGGATTCGAGGACAGCATCGGTGACCTGTTCCGCCGCGAGGAAGACGAAAAGGCCGCCATCGAAGCCACGAAGGCGGATGCGATCCGTCGCGTCGAAGAAGACGCCGCCCGGCGCGCTTCGGAAGCTGAGGCCGCGCCGCAGTAGAAAAGGCCGAACTCGAAGACAAGCTGGCCGAGACCAAGCGCAGCCGCGCCATTCTCGCCCAGATGAAGCAATCGCTGCCGACCGGCGAATAAGCGATACCTTTGTGGAGAGGGTTTCTCCACGCTCCCCTCAAGTAATCTGGAGATAATATGGCAAACGATGTTGCCACGCAGGGCTCACGTGCCCTTGACGCCGGTGCCAACCCGTGGGCGGAAGCCGCCCGTGGTGTGGAAACCGGCACCTACCTCAAGTTCAACGGCAACGATGGTCGTTGGTCTTTCGGACAGGATGATGACGATCTGCCGGAAGGCTCCCGCGTCGTCATGGACATGCAAACGCTGGCCTTCGGCTGGATTTGTTGGGTCGAAGGAGCGGTCGAAGAAGAGAAGCTGGTCATGGTCTTGGACGGCAAGCCGCCCCGCGAAGAAGACCTGACCGACTACGGCCCTTACGAAGAAGATGATGGCTGGCGCGAAGCGTCGTCCATCTCCATGGTCCTCGAAAGCTACGGCGACGATGATCAGGACGAAGCAGTCGGCACGCCGCTGCTCTGGAAAACCTCGACCGGTGGTCAGGTTCGCCAGATTCGCAAACTGGCTGGTGCCTACGGTCGCGTCTTTTCCCAGCATCCCAGCGAGTTTCCGATCGTCGAACTCGGTGAAGAGAGCTACGAGCCCCGCAACAAGCGCTACGGCAAGAAGAAGTTCTCGCCGGTGATGAAGATCGTCGGCTGGATGACCGCCGCTGAACTCGAAGGTCTGACCGGAGAGCCCGTGGATGACGAGCCGGAAGACGAGCCCGCTCCCAAGAAGGCTCGCGGTCGCAAGATCGCCGACGAGGATGCTGACGAGAAACGCGCACGTGGTCGCGGCCGCAAAGCCAAGGAACCCGAGCCGGAACCCGAGCCGGAACCCGAGCCGGAACCGGAGCCGGAGGAGGACTGCGACGACGAACCCGAAGAGGAGGAAGAAAAGACTGCTCGCGGTCGTCGTCGGCGAGCCGAACCCGAGCCGGAAGAAGACGAGCCGGAGGAGGACGCCGCCCCTCCCGCCCGTGGCCGCACGCGTGGCCGCAAGGCCGCCAAGGAAGAAGAGCCGGAAGATGATGACGATGGCGGTGAGGAAGAACCTACCCCTCCTCGCCGTGGTCGTGCTCGTGGCGGCAACCGCCGCCTTCGCAACTTCGACTAAGCGCGCCTAGTGACCGGGGCGGGGTTTTCCTCCGTTTTGCCCGCCCCGGTTACAACCTCAGGAGACACAATATGAACAATCACAATCCCTTTGCATTTCTCGCCCGCCTGCCAGAAGCCCACATGAGCGGCGTCGTGGACAAGGCTCCGGGCGTTCAAATCGACGGCGCATGGGCTGGTGACCACGCACTGGTCAATTGCCTGTTCGGTGAGAAGATGCCCCAGCCCACCTACACGATCGGTATCACCGGACGCGGAACGCTCCAGATGGGTGAACAGGAGTTTCGCGATCTGCTGTCGGCGATGCTCGCCGTTTTCGAATCGCGCTCGCCGGGCTTCGCCGCCAAGGGCGGTCCGACTTCACCGTCGGCCGCTGGCTTGCCGCTCATGCCTGACGTGCTAAAAAACGCATCTTCGTAAGGATAGCACGCTCTCAAGAGCAAACGGAGGCGCGTATGATTACTCTCTCACCGCAACAGGAAAAAGCGGTCAGGGACATTGGTGAGTGGTATCGCCACGAATCTGAACACAAGAAGACCTTTACGCTTGGTGGCTTTGCCGGGACCGGTAAGTCCACGATCCTGCCCGACATCATCGAGGCGACTGGCCTGTCGCCGTCGGCTATTGCGTTCGCGGCACCGACCGGTAAGGCCGCCAAGGTCATGGGCGAAAAGCTCAAGCAACAAGGCATCAGCAAGGTGCCGACCACGATCCACAAGCTCATCTATCTGCCCAAAATGCAGAAGGCCGAAGTGCTGGAACGTGATCTCCAGAACCTCGAAAAAGAGATCGCCATGGTTAAGGAGGGCACAATTGCGCCTCCCTATACCGGTGACCGCGATCACGATCTCAAGGAGATGGAGAAGAAGGCTCAGGTCATCGCCAAGGACCTCGATCGTGCCTACGACATAAATGATCTTCGATTCAGCCTGAACCCAGACTCACTTCTGGTCAAGGAAGCAATCCAGTTAATCATTCTGGACGAAGGTTCGATGGTTGGCAAGGAAGTGTCCGAAGACCTACTCGACTTCGACATCCCGATCCTCGTCATGGGTGATCCCGGCCAGCTTCCGCCTGTGGGCGATAAGCCCGGCTTCTTCATCCCCGGTGAACTGCCTGACGCGTTTCTCACCGAGGTCCATCGTCAGGCGCAAGACAACCCGATCATCTACCTCGCAACCATGGTCCGCAAGGGTAAGCGGTGCGATTTCGGTGACTATGGTAACGGCGTGCTAATCGTGCCCCGCAAGAAGGACATCTACACGCTCGACCTCGATCGAGATTGTCAGGTGATCGTGGGCACTAACAAGAACCGCTGGAAGCAGACAGCCCGTATGCGCCGTGAAGGCGATCTTCTGGATGAACTGCCGATGGCTGGCGAGCCGCTGATCATCTGCAAGAACCACAAGGAGCACCAGGCGCTTGTCAACGGCACGCAGGTCTTCGCCACCGAAGACCACGGCAATGCCGTAGAGGGGCGCGATCGTTTCATCGCGAACATCGAAACCGAGGAGGGCGGACGCTACAACGTGTTCACCTACCAAGGGCTCTTCGAGGAGCACATCAAGCGGGAGAAGAACTTTGCCACCGCAGCCAAACAGGCCGCGTTCCGCTCTCGCATTCGCGATGCCCACATCGACTTCGGCTGGGCCATCACATGCCACAAGTCTCAGGGCTCGCAGTGGGATGAGGTGATCGTTCACGACGAATCAATGGTCTTCCGAGACGACGCCGATAAGTGGCTTTACACCGCAATCACGCGAGCCGCCCAGCGTTTGGTGATCGTAGCCTGAAAATTTAGGGAACAGACATATACGCTTGTCACCGAGGGAACGTTCCTCAACTCATCACGCGTAAGGCACGGTTCGTCTTTCCCACTGGACTTGTAGGAATTGGATAAGCAAAGTGAAGAAACTTCCTCGAATCATTGGCCTTACGGGGCGAAAGGGGGCGGGAAAGGACACCGGCGCAAAGGCGCTGATGTTGCAGGGCTACGAGAACATGAAGTTCGCCGGAGCCTTGAAAGATATGCTCCGAACCCTGTTGTTCTATCAGGGTGCAGATAATATCGCGATCGAGCGGATGATCGAGGGTGATTTGAAAGAGCAACCCACCGATTACCTGAACGGTCAAACCCCGAGGCACGCGATGCAAACCTTGGGGACTGAGTGGGGTCGCAAGCTTATCGACGACGGCATCTGGGTGTCGGCGACGATGAAGCGAGCGGTCAACGGTGGTAAGGTCGTTATCACCGATGTCCGCTTCCCCAATGAGAAGGCGGCGATCGAGAAGGTCGGTGGCGTCGTGATTGGAATCACGGCTGACTGGATCACGCCGAAAGAGGGAGAGCACGAGTCCGAAGCCTTGATCGATGACATGATTGCAAATCTGCATCCGGGCCAGATGGTCACGAACCACTGGGCCGAGGGGGAAGAGCAACTGCTGGCGATCCAAGACTTTCGCTCACGTTTTCTCGCTCAACTAAGTGCGCTGGCGGATTAGCCGCTCAGTGAGATCGAACACGACATAATAAACGGAGCCTCACTATGTCGAAAATTACCATCACTATCCAAGACCTTGACCTCGAAACCGGCACCTATTCGGTAGACTTCGATGCAGAAGGCGCGCAAATCGATCAGGGGATCGCGACTGCTGCCTACTTCACCGGATATTACCTCTACACGCTTATCGAGGATGATGGTTTCATCGACGCGGTAGTAAAGTTTTCGCACGAGATTGCGAAAAATATGGAGGAGAACACGGACTCGCCGTGTCTCTCGGCTACCGAACCGGTGGTTGCCCGTCTCACTCTGGTGGACAAAGACATCAACACCGGGCGTTATCTTCCGCACCTTGAGTTCATGGGAGGCGATCCGGAAGGGCAGTATCTTCCGACGACGGCTCAGTGCGTTGGACTTTACATGCGTGCTCTGATGAGCGACACCAATTTCCAGCAAGCGTGCTGGGACTTTGCCGAAAAGCTGACGAAAGACACCGATGGGGCTGTCATCGTCAATGCCGAACACGCACTGGCAGACAACGATTCGGGCGAAGCTCCGGTCCGTATCGCAAACGAAGGATGAATATGAAAGACCAAATCAACCACGCGGACATGGTGGCCGGGCTCATGAAGCCCGGCCCGGAAATCCTCCAGAACCTCACGGCGGAAGAAGCCGACCTGTGGCATGGTGCCACCGGTGTCGCCGGTGAAACCACCGAAGTCCTCGAAGCCATCACCCAGATGTTCATTACGGGCTCGCTCGATGTTCAGAACATGGTCGAAGAGCTTGGCGACATCGAGTTCTACATGGAGGCTGTCCGTCAGAATATCGGCACCGCGCGCGATGAGATCATGCAGTTCCAAACCGAAAAGCATTTTACGATTGCCAATGAACCGCTCGAATGTGCCTCGCTGCTGGCGATCGCAGGGGGCCAGCTTCTCGATACGGTCAAGAAGCATGTCGTATACAAGAAGCCGCTCGATCGCGAAGGCATCCAATACAACCTCGCTAACCTTGAGGTTTGCGTCGGTGTCATCCGGCAAGCCATCCAAGTCACTCGCGAGGAAACGCTGGAAGCCAATATCGCCAAGCTGTCGGTCCGCTACAAGGGCCTGCAATACTCCGACAAGGCCGCTCAGGAGCGCGCTGACAAGGCGGAGGGCAATGGAGCGTGATCAGTTTCATCCGCCTCGAAGTTGATGGCCTCGGCGTTGCTTTCATCGATCCCCAGAGGATCATGGCAGTTACGGCGGACCCTTCCCACCCCACACGTTCGGTTATTGTATACGACAACGCATCAAGGGCCCCGGAGCTTCTTCCGATCGACAGCGAGCCTGATGAATTGATGCAGGAGATCGAACGCGTCGTCCCCGGAGCGAAGTCGTTTCATCTTCGCGGTTTTCCTTGACATGAGCCGCAATTTTTAATATAAGAGAGGACGTTATGGTAACCGAAATAAACCTTAAGGTAATGGGAACAGCCTGTGCATTCTGCTTGGCCATGCTCCTGTTGGTGAACTACGCTCTGACAAGCTGATGGCTCGCCTGAGAATACGCGACGCGATCTACATCGACGACATGGACCCGAACGACACCCCCACACCTACCGCGTCCACAACCGAGCTTACCGCATTCGATGGTGAGAACTGGGTCGTAACGCGTGAAGAAGACCCCTACGCAGGACTTAACCGGGGCCAGCGCCGTAAGGCCATGGCCGTTGAATCTCGCGCTCATCGAAAGGCAAAACGTGGCCGAATCTGATACACCCCATGGTTACCACATCGCCAAAATCGCTCGCGGCGTCTATGGCGAAGACTCCAAGATTTACGAAGAGATCGATGAGTTCGTTGACGCTCTTGATCAAGGCGTCGCGATCATGGCTCTGGTAGAACTTTCAGACGTGATCGGGGCCATCAAGGGCTGGTTGGTCAAGAACCATCCGTCCATCACTCTCGACGATCTCATTGCCATGTCTGCGGTGACCGACCGGGCCTTCGAAAGCGGGGCCCGCAAGCCCAAAGTCGTGGAGGATGAGTGATGGACGGCTGGTGGGATGACGGCGGCTTTGATGATTTTGATGACCGGGCTGAGTGCCCGTGTTGTGGTGAAGTCGTCCCGCTTGATCATCTCGATACGGACAGCGGTGATTGTATCGGATGCGAAGACCGTCGCGAGCAAGAGGAATGGGAACAGTATGACGCCGAAGATTGATTACCCGCTGCTGGGGCAGGCTGTCTCAGAATACGTCAAGCGTGGCTACCGCTACGTTGAAGTTCCGTGGCTGGTGAAACCCCACGACATCTACGCGACGCTGGACGAACGGGCCGCCTGTATTCGGACCGGGTTTCAGGTTGATCTTGCGGGGCGTAAGGAGATGCACCCTTGGCGCGAAGAGAAAGGCAACTGTCTCGTCGGTTCGGCCGAGCAAGGTTTCCTGTCTATGAACCTCCCACCTGACGCTTACGTCGGCGTAACGCCATGCTTCCGTTGGGAAAACAAGACCGATCTCCTGACACGCGACTACTTCATGAAGGTCGAGCTTTTCGTCACGAGTGAAGAGGCTGACCTTTCTCGGGTGATGGACGATGCACACGAAGTGATGCAGATCATTGGCGAGGCGAATGAGCCCAAGTTCACCATCGACGTTGAAGAGACTCGTGATGGATTCGATTTCATGCTTGCAGGCATTGAAATTGGTTCATACGGTGAACGCGCCACTTCAAACCAAGCGTGGATTTACGGAACCGGCTTGGCATTGCCGCGTTTCAGCGTGGCCAAGGCATTGGCCAGAATAACCTAAGTTCTGTCAAGGTTAAAATTTGCAGGCAGAGTAAATTCATTCCTTGAAGTGAACCGCAATTTTTAGTATACTGATAGACCTTTCACGGTTCACTCCAGCTACGGATAAAAACACTATGCCAGTCTCCCCGAACGAGGTCGCTATTGACCTCGGGCGCGACGCCCTGCTGTCCGCTCACGCCATTGAAACCCTCCGAGATCGTTACCTCGTGGAGGGAGAGACCAGCCCCCAGCAAGCATTCGCACGAGCCGCTGCTGCCTTCGCAGACGACGCGGCACACGCGCAGCGTCTTTACGACTATGCGAGCAAAGGCTGGTTCATGTTCGCCACACCGCTGCTTTCGAATGGCGGAACATCGCGCGGGCTGCCGATTTCCTGCTATCTCAATTACATGGCCGACAGCCGCGCAGGTATCAACCAACACTACGAAGAGACCTCTTGGCTCTCCAGCCTTGGTGGTGGCGTTGGTGGCTATATCGGTGCCCGAGGACCAGAAGCCACGTCGCGTGGCTCGGCGTCCAGTGGTGCCATCCCGTTCATCGCTGTTCTCGATCGCATGATGCTCGCCTTCTCGCAGGGTAAGACGCGTCGTGGTTCCTATGCGGCCTACCTCGACATCTCGCACCCTGAGATCGATGAGTTCCTTGAAATCCGCAAGCCGTCGGGAGGGGATGCAAACCGCAAGGCGCTCAACCTCCACCACGCCGTGGTTATCACCGACGAGTTCATGCACGCCTGCATCAACGACGAGGATTGGGAACTCAAGAGTCCAAAGACCGGACACGTCAAGAAGGTCGTCAGCGCTCGTGGTCTTATGCGTAAGATCGTCGAAACGCGTCACCAGACCGGCGAGCCCTTCATTCTGTTTAAGGATACAGCCCAACGGGCCCTGCCGGAGCCGTTGAAGGCCAAGGGCCTTACGATCAATCAGTCCAACCTCTGCACCGAAATTATGCTGCCCACGTCGGCTGATCGCACTGCCGTGTGTTGCCTGTCAAGCACCAACCTCACCAAGTTCGATGAGTGGAAGGACGATCCTCTGTTCATCGAAGACCTCATGCGGATGCTCGACAACACGCTTGACGACTTCATCGCAAAGGCTCCTCCTGAGCTTTGGCGTGCCGTCAACTCAGCGCGAAATGAGCGCTCGGTCGGATTGGGGGCGATGGGTCTACAAACCTACCTGCAAGACAAGATGCTTGTCTGGGGCGGTGACACAGCGCGTGCCTACAACGTGATGATCTTTGAGCACCTACAAGCCAAGACCGTCGAAGCCTCACTTAAGCTAGGACGTGAGCGTGGGGAAGCGCCGGACATGGAAGGAACAGGGCACCGCTTCTCGCACCGCATGGCCGTTGCTCCGAACGCTTCGTCGTCAATCTTCGTGCCAGACGGTCCTATCTCGCCGTCAATCGAACAGTTTCCCGAAAACATCTTTATCCACAAAACACTTTCGGGATCACACAAGGTTTACAACCCGGCGCTCAAAAATCTGCTGGCCAGCAAGGGCAAGGACGAGTCGAAAGTCTGGAAGTCGATCCTCGCCAACGACGGATCGGTGCAGCATCTCGACTTTCTTTCGGATCACGAAAAGCGTGTCTTCCTCACGGCTTTCGAGACAGACCAGCGCCTCACCATCCAGATGGCAAACGATCGCGCTGGCTTCGTGGATCAGGGGGTTAGCCTGAACCTGTCGTTCCCGGCCTACGTCGATGCTGATTACCTTCTCGAATGTCACTTCATGGCGTGGGCTGGTGGCACCAAAAGCCTCTACTACGTCCGTTCGAAGACGTTGAAGAAGGCAGAGAACATGAACACCAAAGTGGCACAGATGGAACTCATTGCGCCCGAACCAGAGGAGTGCCTTGCCTGTGAAGGATGATCCAGATTTTCAGCCTGTTGTCGGTGACATCGTTGAATTAGCTCACGAAGAGGACTGCATTGTCCCGGCTGGAGAATACGAGGTGACGCAGGTCAACCCGGATGGCACTTTCCACGTCGGTGGAAACACGGCTGTTCACCCGCGTCGCGTCATGGCGCGTTGGCACGAACACCTAGCGGTTCGCCTGAGTGGTCGGGTCATAGGACTCGAATACGAGTATGAGCTTGACCCGTCTCAATACGATGAAGGCGATCCCACTACTACCACCCGTCTCGTTTGGGGTCGGGTTATCGACGGCGGCTACGGCGACTGGGGTGAAGAAATCGTCTTCGTCGAAAACATCCACATCAAGGGCGAAATATGGGCTGCCGCCCCAGACGCCATTCACACAATTATGCCGGAGAACTATTGATGTCCCTTTTCGAAAAAGCAAAGGCTTACAAGCCATTTCAATACCCGTGGGCGTTCCAAGCCTACCAAACCATGCAGCAAATTCACTGGCTTCCGGAAGAGGTGCCATTCCAAGAGGACGTGCATGACTGGAACACAAAAATGACACCATCGGAGATCAATCTGCTGACGCAGCTTTTCCGCTTCTTCACCAAGGGTGATGAAGACATCGGTCACGGCTACATCGACAAGTATCAGACCACGTTCAAGCCGACTGAGGTCCGCATGATGCTATCAGCCTTCACGACCTCGGAATGCAACCACATCCACTCCTACTCGCAACTGATCGACACGCTGGGGCTGCCGGAGTCCGAATACGAAGCGTTCGCCGAGTTTGCCGAGATGCGTGACAAGCATGATTATATGTTCGAAGATCGCACCAGCCACGCAGATGGTGTGCCGCGATCAGAACTGGAGAAGCTGGCACTCGATGTGGCCGTCTTCTCGGCATTCGGAGAAGGGATGCAACTCTTCTCCAGCTTTGCCGTGCTTCTGTCGTTCAAGCGTCGCGGCCTGATGAAGGGCATGTCCACGATCGTGGAATGGTCGCTGCGTGACGAGAGCCACCACGTGGAATGCATGATCAAGCTATTCCACACCATGATCAAGGAGAACCCGGAAGTCTGGACAAAGCGCCTAAAGGAAGACATCAAGCAGACCTGCATCGAAATGGTCGGCCTCGAAGATCGCTTCATCGATCTGATGTTCTCCATGGGTGAGATCGCAGGCATCACTCCCGAGGAGGTCAAGACCTACATCCGCTACACGGCGGATCGCCGCATGATCCAACTTGGGCTCAAGCCGATCTATGGCGTGAGCGACCACCCACTCGACTGGATCGACGAGATGATGACGGCCCACACGCACACCAACTTTTTCGAGGGCCGCGCTACCGAATACTCAAAGGGCGGTGTCAAGGGCTGGGGAGGAGGCGCTTGGGACTTCGCCAATAATCTGAAACTGGCAGGGAACAATCCATGTCCGGTGTCGTAGTCTACTCTAAGGCAGGGTGCCCGTTTTGCTCCTTGCTCAAAATGGAGATGAAAAAGCGTGGTATCGAGTTCGATGAAATCGATCTCAGCAACGATGCGAATCGGCAGGCTTTCTACGATCGAGTCGGTGTCAACACCGTGCCACAGGTTTTCCTCAGCGACGAAAACCACTCGATCACGAATCCTTCGGGACAGCGCTTGGGCGGCTGGACGGAAGTCTCGACCAACTGGGAAGCCTTTGATACAGCGTAACTTTTCGCTAATTTACAACAGAAGATGTCGCTAGGGTAGCGGTGAGGGTAACGTCTGGTTGCCCTCACCGCTATTTTTATTGACAAACCCACACATTGACCGGTATATGGATTTACCGAAACCGTAAAGGAGTAAATAAATGGGTGCTATCGAAACCACGAACAAGGGCCCGCTCCGCACCAGTGAAACTCGTAAGGAACGGGCCAAGGCCAAGACCAAGGCTTTGAAGCCCAAGAAAGTGACGCACAAGGGCAAGCCTCAGCTTGTCAAGACCGCATCGAAAACCGGGCAGATCGGCGGTATTGCCCGCCGCTCAGACGTTGCTGGTTCGGATGCCAATCTGGACCTGAACACGTTCGGCGGCCGTCTGACCTACCTGCGTTTGAACCGCGATCTATCCCAGACAGAAGTGGCTCGTTGGATTGGCGCGACCCGTCAGTCCGTTCGCAACTACGAGTCCGGAATCAACTTCGCGCCGTATGACAAGATCGAGATCATGGCCAAGCGCTTCGGCGTCGCTGCGACCTATCTCGCATTCGGTGAGCACGCGGTCAAGGTGACCAAGCCCGATCTGGTCGTCACCGTCGATGAAGTCAGCCTGTCCAAGTCAGGTCGTCGAATCACCGGTGGCTTCGTGATCCCGCGTGCGCTGGCCGAAAGTTACGTCGAAGACATCCGCAATCTGCGTGTCTTTGTCATGAGCCACGACGCGGCATTGTTCAACCTCAAAGCCGAGGATCGCTTATTCCTCGACACTTCGGTTGACCGTATGTCGATCGAGCGTGACATCTATGCGATCGAGATCGGCGGCGAGCTTGACGTGGTGCGTTACGTGCCTTCGGCCGACAAGGAGAAGGTGACGTTCACCAATGCCCACAACCAGAAGCGCACCGTTCCGATCGGTGACATCAAGGTTCTGGGCGCGCTGGTCTCGGTTCTCTCACGCTACTGATCAAAAGCCCAAGCGTTCTCGACGAGCGCGCTTTGCATCCTCCATACATTTCGGCCATACGACCTCGACGATCTCAAGATTGGGATCGCCGAGGTTTTTGGCTGCTTGGATGTGGTATTCGGAATCCTCGAAATAGACGAACGGACGGTCAGGCCAATCGTTACGCAGGTGCTCGAACAGAATCGCTTTGCTCATGCGGCCGAGACAGAAAGTCTCCTGAGGGTATAGCTCCCACTGCTGGCAGAACTGGATCATGCGCTGAACAGCCCAGAAGCCGCTACGGGCCGTCACGATGAAATAAGGCTGCCGTGTGGTCGTCAGGTGTCGTGCGAACTTCACGGCCGCCAGATGCGGCTTGATAGGCTCCCCAAAGGCATTCGCCTGATAGATCAGGTGGCGCAGATACCGGGTCGAGTGGTAGAGCGACGCATCGATCCCGTTGAGCTTCCCGATCGCTTCGAGATGAGCGCGCTCCTTCCCACTCTCCGGCAGCCGATAGACCTTCTCCTCCTCCTGATCAGCAAGCACGCCATCGAAGTCGAAGAAGAAGATCGAGTCGGCCGCGTAGCCGTGGTGATAGAACGCCTCGTTGGCTGTTTGGATTAAATGTGACATGATTTTTATCCTGCCTGAGGGGGATTGAATTGTTCGTCGTCGTTAGGGCGATAGGCATAGCTGCGTGCCTCAACACGCAAGCGTTGTAGCCGCCCCTGTCTGTAAAGCCGGTTCAGGCGTGTCTGGCATAATCCGATGCTTTCGGCGCGGACCCAGATTGAGTTATTCCGACGTGACGCGGCGGCCGCGACAACGAAAAGGGTTTGCTCGTCGGTCAATCCATCACATCCAGTTTGTAACCATCCTCGATCGCCGCTTCCACGACCTCGATGAACCAGTCCGGGTTCTTGATCACGGTGCCGTGCTTTTCGGCTGCCTCGATCTTCTTTGCGCCGACATTATCACCGGCGATGAGGATCGTCGTCTTCTTGGCCGGTGCATTCGTGATGCCAGCGCCAAGCTCTTCGGCGATCAGGAGGCACTGGTCGCGGCTCCAGCGATCGAACGACCCGGTGAAGCACAGGACTTCACCGGCGAGCGGCTTGGGTCCGTCGAGATACTGCGGCATGTCCTGAATGTCACAGGCCAGACGCAGGTCGAAGATTTCATCGAAGTTGCGAAAATCATCGATGTGATATTCGAAGGATTGGATGACCACCGGACCGATCCCTTCAATCGCTCCGCAAAGCTCTTCGAAACGGCCTTCGTTCAGGACGCACTCGAAGAACGCGTCCACAGTCCCGAGGCGCTTGGCAATATCCTTGGCCGTCGTCTTGCCGATGTTGCGAATGCCTAGCGCGTAGATGAAACGGTCGAGTGGCTGCTTGCGAGCCTTCTTGATGGCGGTCATGAGCTTCTTGACGCTGGTCTTCCCATAGCCTGACCAGTCCTCCATGGCCTCACTTACGAGACAGTTTTCGTCAAGCGCCTTGTCCGGACATAGCTCGGGCGGCAAGCAATCATGCATGGTCATTTCCGGCAGAGACATGATCTGGCTCGGCCGCTCCAGTGAGATGCCCTCCATGAGGTCTTTGATCTGCGCCGGGCCCATCCCGTCAATGTCCATCGCGTCGCGGCTCACGAAGTGTTCGAGATACGCCTGTTGTTGGGGCGGGCACGTGTAACCGGCCGGGCACCGAGATACCGCTTCGCCGTCTGGGCGGACAAGCTGAGTGTCGCACGCCGGGCAGTGCGTAGGAAACTCAATATGGCGAATCATCGAGAACTCCGCATCACCCCATTGACTCGTATCAGGGGTGATGGATTTGACCACTTGGGGAATCACATCACCAGCACGTTGGATAACGACATAGAATCCAATCTGGAGCCCAAGGCGGCGGATTTCATCTTCATTATGCAGCGTTGCAGTCGATACGGTCACTCCGCCCACTCGAACCGGCGAGACATGCGCCACGGGCGTCACAGCGCCGGTGCGGCCTACTTGGAACGTGACATCGGTCAATGTCGTTGTCTTCTGCTCGGCCGGGAATTTGTAAGCCGTTGCCCAGCGCGGGGCCCGGCTGGTGGAGCCCATACGATTACGCACATCTCGGCTGTCGATCTTCCAGACAATGCCGTCAATGTCGTAGTCCAGCTTGCCGCGTTGTGTCGTCCATCCGTTGATCTGCGCTTCGATGGCGACGCGAGAGTTGGCAACGACCACGTGAGGCACCACGTCGAACTCCATCTCACGCAGGACTTCGAGAACTTCCGAATCCGACTTGATGTCGGGGAACGTGTCGGCCGTGACGCTGAACGCCATGAACCGGATGCCGCGCTCACGGGTAACGGCCGGGTCTTTCTGGCGAAGCGATCCGGCTGCGGCGTTGCGGCAGTTAGCGAGTTTCTTCTTGCCCGCCGCTTCATACCGCTCGTTTAGGATCGCAAGCTGTTCCTTGGTCATGTAGACCTCGCCGCGAACTTCAATCAGCTTGTCGAGCTTGGGATCGATATTCTCGCGAATGTCCATGGGCAGGTCGATGATCTCTGCCGCCGTATGCGTCACGTCCTCGCCGGTGTCCCCGTCGCCGCGTGTGACTGCCTTGTGAAAATATCCGTTTTCGTAGATCAGGGTGAGACTCAGGCCGTCCATCTTGTGCTGGGCAAGAAGGGCGTCTCCCGGTTCCAGATGCTTGGAAGCCCATTCAGCCACCTCGGCAGGTGAGAAGGAGTTGTCGAGGCTTTCCATACGGACGCGGTGCTTGACCGGTTCGAAAGCTTCGTTGACGACGCCGCTCACCTTCTGGCTGGGGCTGCCAGCATCCGCCAGTTCAGGGAACTTCTCCTCGATCGCGTTTACCTTAGCGCGTAGTTCGTCATACTCGGCGTCCGAGATGATCGGATCGTCGTGATCGTAATAGGCGACATCAGCGGCCACCATCTTGTCAATCGTGCGATCACGAAGCCGCTTGGCCGCTTCGATCGTCGAGGGAATCGTCATCAAGGGGTTCCTTGCAAAAAAAAAATAAGGCCCGCCTCCTGTGTAGGAGACGGACCCTATTGTCAACCCAAAATTGCGTTAAGGTTAACCGACGATCACTGCGTCGATGTTCTCACCCTCAAGCGTCTTGCGATATTGGCACCAGCCATGGAGATTCCCATGCAGCTTCGGGTTCATCCACATACCACGGTGGTTGACCTTGAAGTCCGGAGTGGCTTGGTGCTCGGCCGGGCTTGCGTGCTTGGGATCGGATTCGCCCAACATCGCGTGAAGTGCCAAGTCCTTCTCTGGATCAGTAGCCGACCCGTCGTGGTTATTATAGCTCACGCGGGCGCACCGCGCCGTCGAAATCTTCTTGCACATATCCACCCCGTGGGTCCCTAGGTCCTCCTCGGTAATGTAGGGCAGGTGCCACTGCCCGGCTTCCAGCTTCTTGGGCGTTGAGGCTTCGCGCGCTTCGGCGATCCTCTCGGCCAGCGCTGCGATCGTGGGATCGGCAGCGTGGTGGTTTCGCAGGCCATCCCAGTTTTCCCAGTAGACGCTGGTGAGGACGACCTTGATGTGGCTGAACGGTTCGCAAATGCGATTGACGACCTGCTTGTGGATGCCCAGCGCATCCATTTCCTCAGCGTGTCGGATCGCATCTTCCATCGCGTTGAGCCAAACGGTTTGGGCTTGCAAGGCGACTTCTTCCGTGGCATGTTCGTAGCCCTGCATACCGGCTTGGTTCATTCGCCAAGACGCAGGCACGGCAGGGTTCTCCCGGATCATACGGAGAGCACGCTTGGTCGGGATCGCTCGTGAACTCGATGCGTTGCGGCTGAAAACGCGGTGCGTCATCAGTTCGCTATGGATGAAGCGTGGGTAAACAAGCTCCATCGTAGTCAATCGGACACCCTCAGGTGATACCGAGTCAGCGAGAATGGTTGCACTGATCAGTGGAGAAAGAATCATTTTTGTCGGGCTTTCTCATTTGCTGCGTTGATTTCGGCAACGACTTCGTTAAAGGTTTCGAGCTTGATACGGGCGCGGTTGAGGCGTTGACGACAATCTTCACCCGCCTCGTCGATCCCGGTCACCCGCTGAGCGACTTGTTCGTTGGTGGCATCAACCGGAAGCTGTCCGGTTGGTGCAGCCATACAGATAAGTTCATCCAGAGGAATCTGCGGTGTCAGAAACTCGATCCGGGCCGGTTCGGGCGCGTTCCTGCCGCAGGCGGTCAAGCTCATTGAGAGTATCGACAAGGATACGAGGGGCAGGAGCATCGCGCTCTTCAACCGGCGAAGTGTCGATCTTGTTTCGGACATTGGTGAAATCCTTCGTGGTTTGCTCGCGGAGTTTGGTGAAATCTCGGTCGATTTTCTGGGTGCGCTCTTGGGCCGTTGTCTGCGCTTCGAGCGACTGAATAGTTGCTACCTGATCAGCCTGTTTGGTCGCCTGTTCTGTCGCTTGCTCGACAGCTTCCGCCTTGTCGTTCTTGAGATACCAACCAGTGCCCACCGCGATCGCAATGAACACCAGTGCGGCGTAGAACCACGGACTGGAGAACAGCTTACCGAAGAAGCTTTTGACCTTGAGTAAGAAAGAAATTTCGGCGAGACCTAGTGCCATGGTGCTTCTCCTTAGGCGAGGTATCCGTCCGCCAGCCAGCCTTCGAGGCCCGGTGCATATTGCACGCGACTCCACTTGCCGGTGTCTTCCAGAATGATAACTTCCGATCCGCCCGAAAGCGTGGTCAAAATGCGGCCTCGAACACTGGGCTTATCACGCACATTCAAACGGCCGACATTGACGGTCCGACGTTCGTTGGCGCGAGTAAGACCATCGGAACGATCGGTGTCCCGGCCGCCTTGATGATCGTAAAGAAGCAAGTCCTGAAACTCGCTCATCGGGAAAGCCGGACCCGGATCGCTTTTCCATCCACGAAGGTCCACATCTTGGTGTCCGGTTACTGCATCGATCGACGGATAGGCGTCGAGGATCGCATCCAGTGAGGCCAGCCCGGCATTGATCTGTGCATCGGTGTAGGCTGGCCACACGAAGGTCCCGGAACCCAGTCGGCTTTGTGGGCCACGATTGGTCAGTTCAAATTGCTCCAAGCGTCGATCGCTCAGCCGGGTGCCGTAAGCGTCCTCATAGCCGCCGTTGACCTCCTTGAAAAAGCCGGGATTGACGAACTCAAAACCGATCGAAAAGTTGTTGACACCGCTTCGGCCCTTAAACGCCGAGCGTCCGGCGTGCCACGCGGCCCGGTTGAAGGGCACAAGCTGGGTGATCGAACCGTCTGTGTCGATCACAAGATGGGCCGAAACTTTCGATCGACTGCTGGTCAGCGTCGCAATCGCGCTTCGCGCTGTGTAACCTGCTGTATAGTGCATAAGAGCCACGGTGGGAGTCATGAAACCAGAGCGGTTCGGTGATTCGACATAAGGGATGCCACGAAGGAGGTGATTTTGGACTTGCATGTCTATCAATCCTTGTTTGCGTTGTCAACCAAAAATTGCGGTTGTCTGATTACGAAATGTTGTATTTACTCAAAAGCTGCGTGCTGAGATCGACCATTTGGGATTCGGTCAGCCGTTGGAAATTTCGCCACGCGACAAACTCATAGAGGTGACCGCTAAAATGACGGTCAGCGGGCTCTGGCAGGGCAGTCGTCCGTAGGAACGGCGCACTTGCGCTTGCACTACTGGGTGGGTTTCTGGAGTCGGAGATGCTGAGACGAGCGCCGTTGAAATAGGCCGTGATCCGAGTATCAAACTCTTTGGTCATCACGATAACGGTTGGACCAGAGATAGTGCCGAAGCGGAAGTCCTCTTTTTCCCAGTGTATCGCAGCCCCTTCAAAAGGGCGGAAGTAGAAGGTGGTCTTACTCCCATCGCCGAGTAGCCCGCAGAAGTGGGTGTCCGAAATATTATCGACCACCAGCGCAAAGGATGTCCACTCCTGCCAAGTCAGAGTCCCCAAGCCTTGCTTAATGGCTTGCAGATTTTCGAAATAAGTAGGCACAGCCCGAATGCCTTCGATATACGGTTTCCCGTTTAGCCCACCTGTGCGGAAGCGAGGGCGTAATGCTACATCACTTTGAACCGCATTTTCAGCTTCGTTACCTTGGTTCTGCCACCCTGCCACCGTGTCGTTGCTGTCAGCCAAGGTGCCGCCAATAGAGTCATTAAAGACACCAAAGTCCGCAGCAAAGTGAAAAGCCACGTCGCTTGCCTCGGGAATAATGATGTCCTGCTCCTGATAAATGACAGAGTAGTTGGCTACAATACCGCTCAGCACTTCATTTTACCTTTCAAATAACGCAAACTTATCGGGCGTAAACTCTTCCGAATCGCTGACTGATAGTAAAGAAGGCGTGCCCTCGACATCAACATCGGTGTCGTTGACAATACCCAGTGCCGTCATGTCGTGAGAGTAAAGCGAGTGGTCAGTGAAAACAGTGCTTCCATCAACACCTTCACCCTCCACCAACAGGACGACATCGTTGTAGAACGGGTCGGCTGTCAGTGGCACGTTGAGCGCCTGTTGAGATAATGTTCCGTATTTAAGCATTACGAAGTAGTTTGTCAAAGGAGGTCGTATTCGTCTTCTGCAACACGCTTGAGTGTGGCTACCATGCCCGGCTCCAGAACGAGACCGCCGCTGGTCGGGACATTAATGGTCACACCCGAGCCAGTCAAGATAGTAAGATTACCGCTTGCGGCCCGGTTGGCAATCGTAAACTCCGCGTCTTGAGAGATCGCTTCGGTCGCGTTCGGCTGCACCGTCAAGGTCTTCGCCCCTGTTGCAGTCCAGCGCTGGTAGAAGCCAGCGTTGTTGCTCGACAGATTGGCGCTGGTTCCGGTTTCGGTGATTGTCGATCCCAGAACGGGCGCGCTCTCGTTGAAAAACTGCCACGAAATATGTGATAATTTTTCGTTCGGTGGGTTGGGGTTTGCAGCTTGGATGATCTGCCCACTGCCTTGGACTTGGCCGTATACTTCGAAGTAATGCCCTTCGCTGACCGGAACAGTCCCAAGCGTCCCACCCTTACCTCCCCAAACAGAAGTGGTGCCGTTGTAAATGCGTCGAAGTGCATTACCAGCGCTGTCGAACTGAACAACCGTGTTGAAAACGTCATTCGCTGAAAATATACCGTGGTATAAGAAAAAATCGACTTGAGCATGCGTTACGCCCGCAGGCACTACTACACGACTATTCAACGCGTCCCAAGCGCTCTCGGTATCGAATACCGTAACATTTGGTGCTGCTTTTGTTTGGGTATTATTTCCGATCGATTGATTAGCGCTCCATTCCATACGTCCGCCCTTAAGGGCGTTCATGAGTGCAGGTGCTACATTTTTACGCCTAAGGACTGTGACACGCACATATTCGAAGTTGTCAGAGGACGGGTCAACTGCGCTAGGCGAAACAGGGACGCCCGTAATATCAACATGAGTAGTGGCACGGCCTTGTCCCGAGCGTCGATCAATCCCAAAAATCCCAATAGTGTCGTTCGCTGAATCGTTAAAACGACATTGGACCAGAACTTCATAGTTCGTATCCGAAAAGGCCGTAGTGAAATTGATACGATAACGTCCGGTATCTGTTCGCACGACGCTGGCGACGTTGATGCTTCGATCCAACGAAGGGGTGGCTGGCGTGCTAAACTCCGCCATAGCGGCCACATACAAGACATCTCCGGCGGCTGCCCCAATACCACCAGATGCCTCAACATCTCCCGGAACCCACACGCTGTTAACGTTGTCCCAGAGCAGGGCTTGGCCATCGGTTGGTGGTGTGGTTGAAGTGTCTACGTCGGTCAGCCCGTTGATTGCACTGGCCCCACTCGCGCCCGAGACTTGGGCGAAGGTGAGAGCCGTCGTATCAACAGTAATTGGTGCGTCAGTCGTGCAGTTCCAGAATGTATCTTCGTTAATCGTTCCTTCACTGACAAACAGAGCGTAGTTGATGAGTTCGTCTTCGCTGTCAGCATCCTCGGAACGAATCGCCGCGCCGGTAGCCTGCACGACATAGACACCATTTTCAGCCGGGGCTGTCTGATCTTTGATGAGCACGCGGTCGCCGGTGACAAGCGTAACTCCATCGAGCGTGTCCCCATTCTCCAGTTCAGTCGCAATGTCTACATTTGCCGTGGACGCAGCGCGGGCGCGGAAGGTCGCAGAGTTCGTAGGGAGATCAACAAACTCAAGACCATCTTCGGCATTCTTTACGACGACATAACGTCCGGCCTGTCCGGTATAGGCATTCGGGGTGTCATCGAGATCATCAAACCCACTTACGGGAGCGGCCCCCGACCCGACTGTGACACCCATCAGGTCGAACGAATCGGTAGCCACTCGCTTAAGCGTGGCCGTGCCACCCGTGGGAATTGAAAGCGAACCACTCGGAGGCGGCGTGATCGTTACGCCGGTCGCCGGGACGACAGTCAGATTGTTTCCGCCCTCATTGTGAAGATGGAACTCAGCGTCCGTGTCGATCGCGTGATTCGCATCAGTCCGGACATTCAGAGTTTTGACGTTTCCGCTCGTGAAGCGGATATACTGGGTGTTCTGTGTGTTAGCGAGATCGGAAGTTTCTGTCGATACGACGACACTCTCGGTAACAACCGAAGCCGGATCGGCCGGTTCCCACACGCTGTCCACATCATTCCAGACAAGAATCTGTCCAGCGGCGGGGGCCGCCGTAGTCGTGTCAACGTCGGTAAGATCGCCAATCCCTGCAACCGGTGTTCCGGGCTCCCAGCGGCTCGTGTTGTCATTCCAGACAAGAGTCTGTCCGGCTGTGGGCGGATTTGTGGTGGTGTCCGTATCCGTCAGGGTGGCAATCGACGGAGTGGCACCTGCCACCTCAGCCCATGACAAAACAGTTGTATCAACCGTGATCGGGGCATCAGTGGTGCATTGAAAGAACTTGTCAGCGTTGACCGCGCCCTCGGCAATGAAGACCGCGTAGCTGATAAGCTTATCTTGCTCGTCGGCATCTTCGGCACGCACGGCAGCGCCCGAAGCCTGAACGACGTAGATGCCGTTTTCTTCACCAGTTGTTTGGTCCTTGAGAAGCACGCGATCGCCAGTGGCCAGCGTCACGCCATCCAGCGCGTCGCCATTTTCAAGCTCGGACGCGAGGACCACGTTCGCTGTGGACGCGGCGCGAGCCTTGAACACAGCGCCGGTGGCTTCGGGGTTACGTGGAACCCATTCGCCAGCGTTGTTGTCCCATGCAAGCACCTGTCCTTCGCTTGGAGGTGACGAGGTGGTGTTGACATCGGTAAGGTCGTTGATGCTTTGGGCAACGTCGCCCGGTTCCCACAGGCTATCCACAGCATTCCAGATAAGCGTCTGGCCTGCCATGGGAGGGGTGGCAGCGGTATCAACGTCCGAATGGTCGTTGATTACCGATTGAACCCATGCAGCGCTCTTGCGGACAAACGCCGTGCCGTTGTTTGGCGCTTCCGGAATCGAAGTGAGCGGTTGGCCGTTGATCTTGAAAGCTTGGCTTGCAACCGGGCCCCACACGGTGGTGGTGCGGGCACCTGCATTGACCCACGAAGCCCCATTCCAATATTCGATTGTGAAGCCAAGAGGCGTAAAGTCCGGGAAATTATTGACCGGGAAAAGGCGCACGGTTCGCGGCGTGACCGGAGTGCCAAAGTCATACTCGATCCAGATCGCACCGACGAACGTGTCCTCGGTCAGCCACCCGTTGCCGGGATTAGTGCTGCCGTCAAACGCGAAGCTTGCCTCATTTCCCGTCTCTTCATTCGACGCCGAGGCGGTGCCCGATCCCACGAGATTGGTGCCGTCCACATCGAGCCACTGAATCTCGCCGAAACCGACTTGAGGGTCCGACCCCGGTGTGTCAATGCTCAAGCGCCAGCGTTGGGCGGCAACAAATTCGACCGCTTCCAGATCGGGGAGGTCGATGAACTCGACACCATTCTCCGCGCCGTTGACAACGACGTAGCGGCCGCCCTGTCCAGTATAGTCGCTTGGTGCATCAGCGAGGCCAAGGAAAGTGGTGACAATGTTAAGGTCAACCCACTCGACGCCATCCTCGCCGCTGTTGACAACTAGATACTTACCTGCGTTGTCGGTGTAGGCCGGGAACACAGCAGCATCCACGAACTCAAGAGCGTTCTCGGCTAGGTTGGCAGAAAGAAAACGACCGGCTTGACCGGTGAGTGTGCCCGGCGTATCATTGAGCGAAACGAAGCTGACGGTCGATTGCGGCTCCGCCGCGACGATAACATCGGTGCCTTCCATGGCCGCCAGAAGGCGCGTTTCGTTGTTCGGGATGTCAACGGTCACGCCCGGAGCGCCGTTAAACTGAACTTTCAGCACTTCACCACTGATGTTGCGAACTGCAATGATGCGGCTAACCGGGTTCGTGTTGATCGTGGTGGGAAGTTCGAGAGTGGACGAGGCGGTAGCGCCTGTAGCTTCGAAAATGAAAGCCGAAACAAGCTGGCTGTTGCTGAGAAGCACAGTTGTAGCCGCCGAGAAGTCAACCACCAACTTGGCGTTGGTTGCGTTCTCAAGCGCCCCGATCGCATCGTTGATCGTGACTTCTTTGTTGTTCTGGCTTGGGGTGACCTGTGTGATCCCAAGGAGGGGAGTAGTTGCCATTTAGGTCCTCTAAAGTTGACGCACTGTATACTAAAAATTGCGCTTCGTGTCAATACAATTCTGTGATGTTCCAGAGCCCGGTGCCAATACGGGTGGCTTCAAACCACTTGGGAATGCCTGTCACAGCACCTATCTCAGCCGCATAAACCAGAATGGTGTCTTCACCATCGAGATCAACCAGTGGGAAAGTGAACTCGTTGGGGAGGTCCGCTCCCGAAGAATCGAACAAGCTAAACTCACCCGTGATGTCTGGTGTGAACGCAGCGATACCAGCAACATCACTGACCCCGCGCCCAGCCCATACTCGATAAGCGATCTTTGCGCTTGGCTTATCACCTTCCCGATAATGAATCGTGCCAACACCATCGGTCAACGGAAACACTACACGCGAACGACGCTGCATTGAGACGGTGACCGTGGTATCATCGTCGGTAACTGCCACATCTTCTGGAGAATAGGGCTGGAGGTCGCGTGGTGTGAGGTCGTATGTGCTAGTTTCAGCCTCATCAATCTTGGTTCCGGGCGGAACAGCCTTCAACTGAATTTGGAGGTTGTAGGCTTCGGGCGGCCGGGCCTGAATAAGGAAGGCATCCGGATCGAGGAGGATGAAGGTCTCGCCTTGAAAATGGTCGTTGACAGCATCGTTAGTGCCGCGCCGTCCTCGCAGAAGGCCACGAAGCGTCCACGATCCATCAGCCTCTTGTGTCGCCTCCCGGAACTGAATGATCTCCCGACCAACAAGTGCGGCGTTCGTTTGAGTGTTCAGCATATCCTCTTGCGTGATCGACTCAAGCATGACAGCCGGGTTCAGGATACGGACGCGGAACTCGGTCGTGTTGTCTGTCGCCGCCCATGATGTCGTAGGTGGTAGCACAGTTTGGCAGAAACCAGTGACAAGACGATTGTTGATAATCCCGAGATTGGCAAAGTCGAAGCCGTCATTAATGAAGAGCGCCGCGCCTGAGAAATTGATGGCGTTGGAACCAACCGCCAGATATACCTGAGCGTTCTCGTTTGCATCGTAGTCAATATCCCGTAGTAAGGGTGTGTTGACCGCATAAGGCGCTGCCGGATAATTAAGCCCCAGTGTCGGGAGCGGAATATCCGAGAAATTTCCAGTCAGGTCCGACTGGTAGGTGGTTGCCTTTTCGCTCACGGCCTTAATATCGATTGCGAAATTGGCCCCGACCAACGACTCGGTAAAGCGCATCTGGTAGACAGTCCCACTTTCGAGAACCACCGTGGCCACATCGCTAGGATCGTATTTCAGGTAGCGCCATGGGAGCGTGAAATCGAAAGCGGTGCGGTTTGCCCAGTGCATCTTGAGAAGCTTGTCGGCGCACTGCTTGGCTTGGTCTGGTGTCCAAACGATAGGTAGGTCGATAATGTCTTCCTTACGGGAGAGCATTGACGGAACTGGTCCTGAAATACGCTTTTGCGTCTGTGAGCCTTGTTGGTGATCACGCGAAATGTCGTAGAAGTTCACAGTCATTCGCATCGGCATGTCAAGCTCTTGCGTCACCGTCTCCTTGACGACGAGATTGTCGCTGTCGCGTGCAATCCAATCCTCAGGGATAGTTACCTGCGAAGCGTCGCCCCGGCTGCGAAAACGAAGCTTGTAGTCGCTCTCGTATCCATCGAACAGAAAGCCTGTTGCAAGCTGCCGCAGGACATCGCGGGCTGAGGTTTCGCGATCGATCAAGTAGCCCGTGATAAGATCGTCGTTAAGCCCGGATACATCGTAATCATCGATACCTAGCACACCTGTTCGATCACAAATATCTGCCACCACATCTGCGATGGTCAGATTGGCGACACCACCGCGAAAGACGATACGAATGGCGCGGTTTTCAGTTTTCGTGAGCAAGCTCGCAGTCTCATCATCCCACTGGCTTCCTGAAAAAGCGGAAAATTGATTACCACCGAAGATACCATCAACGGCGACTTGATTGACAAACTCACCAGTTTGCAGATCGATTTCGAAGATGTGAGGGCGTGTGGCCACACTTGTCTTGTCAATAGCCCAGCCGAAAGTGCCGCCTGCGATGCGGGAATACTGCATACTATTCGAAGGTAGCTTAATATAACCCACTTCATCTTCGAAATAGATACGAGCAAACTTGTAGGTTCCAGTCGAGCGCTGGTATTTGAAAGCTGCCACTTCCGATCCCTGCGAACTCGTTACAGTGCCAAGAGTAAAGATGCAATCGTCTGTTTGGTCATACAGGCACACACGTGGACTGTAGGACCATGCTTCGTCGCGGAACTTTTCACTGGGAGTGCCGAACGCATTGAGGTTTAAGTAGCTTACGCTGTAATCTTCACCTGAGACCCACTCAGGTCCGTTTGGTGTATCGCGAACGGAGAAGTTAATACCACCGCTGATATACCACTGTTGAATTTGAAGGCTGCCGCCTGATCCACGCCATCCGATAATGTCGCTGTTACCGGTTCCACGTCGTCCCTCGACAAACGCTGAGGGCTCCCAGTCTACACGGAAGCCTCCTGCCATCGGCCACGCCGCTCCTTCACGAAGAATCCACACATAGCGAGTCCAAGTCACGGTCAGAAAGATATTCGAGCCCCCAGTGCGGCAGAATCCGATCTTTCCAAGGTTCCCCACCCCGTAAGATTCACTTTCTCCAAAACCGCTGGCTTGGCTGTTGGCTGAATAACTGACAAATCCGGACGTGCTGTTCGACGTGATACCATAGGTGCCCGTCTTACTCATCGTGAAAATGTTGTGTTGTTGGATAGGTGCAGAGTTTTGCAGACTTTCGGTTGACAGGAAGATTCCAGTTCCTTGTAGATACTTTCTGCGACGCGAACTATTCCACATCCAGTCGAGACTTGCGTTTGCGTTGATTTCCGTCATGGTTTCCAAATCAAACAGAAAAGCGCCATTGGTATCAGCCATGAACACAACGCCCAAATCCCAGTCCGGAAACCAGCTTCCACCGTTCCCATTCGAATGAAGGTCTTCACCATTCGGCTCTTTGGCTTCTACGTTCGGGAAGTTGCGGTTTGGGTTTCGAGTCACCTCAAAGGTTAGTTGAGGAATCCGATTGCCGTAATTTTCCAATTGCATGTTCTCAAACACACAATATGCCAGACCACGGTGGGCCGATACATTTCCCGCTCCTTTATCAGCCTCGATAAGGGAATCCGGAAGTTGATTTTCGTCGCCGAGATAGATACGGAGCCCGTAGCTCTCATCTTTGCGACGCCCTGTGGTTACGGCAGAGACCGTTACCGCGACACGCGATCCTGCCGTTCCGGGAGCACCCGGCGTCCGGGTTGATCCCGAGGTTGTGTCATAAATGAGTTTGCCATCAGCCCAGATGCGAAGAATGCTATCGATTGGTCCCTTACACATTCCCATCGCGAAGCTGGCATCATACGAATATGTGGTCTGCTTAGGTCCGCCCTTACCGGCTCTGGTGGTCTCCTTAGTTTCGCGGATGCCTGTTGTCCAGAGCATGTTGCCGCCGATACGAACGGTTCCATAAATCTCTGGGATAGGCTTACCGTATGTGGAAGCAGAAACCTTAAGATCGTTGAGGCGCGGTCCTTGTGTGGTAGGCCCGAACAAGGACTGACCCACCATTCCACCAAGCGTCATGCCGATAGATGCACCAAGTGGTCCACCTACAAGGAAACCTGCGACGCCGCCGACTACTGTTGTTACGAGTTGACCCATTAAACGAGGTCCTTGATCGAGCGAATTGCGAAAAGACGACGTGGCCAGTCGTGGATAAAAGGCTCTTCCATGACAATACCTGTCCCAGCGTAGGCGTGGATTAATGTAGTCACACCATTCTTCTCTGCGAAGATGCCTGCATGACACGGCTGGGTTCCATCACGAAATACGCCAAAGTGTCCCGGCACGGTTTCTGTCTCGGGGTTCGAATTAGCAAAGATGTGGCCAATGAACTTTTGAGGGTCCGGAGTTCGGCGATAGCCGGGCATATCAGGGATTTCGAGGCCAAGGTCCCGAGCGGCCACGAGAATGAGTCCTACACAGTCAAGACCGTTACGAGAACGGCCTTGGTGGACCCAACGGACACCAAGCCAGTTGCGAGCCGAGTTAACATAGTCCTGCTTGCTAGGTTGCATCTGGATACCGCATAAATTCATCGTTACCGGGGATGTAGTCTTCCGCACGGCGGTTCGCTACATTGTCATAAAGCTTACAGGAGGCGAGTGATCGGTCGCATCCCTGCGCGATGTCGAAAAGATCACCGGGCTCGATAGTGTAGGACATACCCTCGAAAAGATCGATGGTGTTGGTCTCATCGTCGTAGCCAATAATTTCCACGACCCGACCGGCATTCTTTCCCGAAAACCAAGTGATCGTGCCACCCACGTAGGTCGAAGCGCCTGTAAAAGGCACTGGGAGGTCTTGCGGTGTCTCAGCGATATTAATCGGACCCTGCCCGCTTGATCCAAAAGCAAACACGGCTGATTGACCATCAGTGGTGAAATTGAATGCGAAACTGGCGACGGTATTCCAAACCGACCCATTGACAGGTTCGGTGTCGAGCCACTGAATGTCGAAGGATGACGGGGCCAGTCCGGCTTCTCCCGCGATTACCTCAATCTGGGCAATATCGATCGCGGACCCAAAATCAATCCACCAACGAACGTCAGCAATGTCGATGTCCTCATCATCTTCACTTTCGTTATTCCACGCGGAGTTGAAACCCCAAGTGGTGTGGTATTTCCCATCCCGAAGACGGCGAGGGCTGTCTGAGTTTAGTCCATCAGGAATGTTATCGAATGCCGTCCCGCCTTGAATGAGGTTACCATCTTGGTCGCGAAACCGGAGTTGCGCAAGAGCGAACCACGTGCCATTCGGGATGCCGTCCGGCCTGAACGACCAATAACGGTGAGCCCCTTCGCTTGTGCCAACTGTGGGTGCGTCTGGGATGTCCGACGCTGTGAACTGCGATCGTCCATCACTGGTGGTCGTTACAGTGCCGCGTCGCGTGTAATCCGCGATGTCTAGCTTGCAGCGGTCATCACAAAAGTCCGCCCGACACTCGGCCGAGTAAACTTCGATCCAGTTGTGGGTCAGCGCTTGAGCGAGGCCCCGAATTTCCGTAACAAACGTGCCATTATCGAGAAGAGTGACTTCACCAAACCACCCACGACGAACACGCAAGGCTCCAGTGTCCGGAGCTTGCCAGTTGACGATAAAGACATACACGTCGGCCCGATTGAACAGCCCGGCGCGGAGTTCTTCATCCCTGATCTTTTCGGAGTCCAAAATGCCAGACACATCGAGGTTAGACACACCAAAGTCCGAAGTCGATTGAACGGCCGTGCGATCGTAGCTGGCTTCGGCTTCATATAGATTTCCTTCGAAGAGGATGTCCTGATCATGGTCTGTGAAATAAAACTCTTGTCCATCCCGACGCACAATGCGCCAGCACGAAGCCAAGGTCGTAACCTCTTGATCGAGGTGATCCGAAAGAGCCTGACTGATCGTCTTCATGAGCTACGCGGCTTGAGTTCCACAAGAGGGATGGACGGCCACGACATGAGTTCCCAGTCGTCGTGGGCGATCTTGATTTCGTCGGTAGCGAAACGCACCGGGACATCAAATTGGCAAGCGATCTCAAACACTGCACCATCGTCATCGTTGCTGCGGTTGGTGATGACGCCGGTATTGGTATTAAGACGGGAACTGGTCTGATCGCCGCTAAGGAGGGTTCCATTGCGCCACAAAATTACCGTTCCCGGCACGATCTTGAGAATCGGTCTATCGTATGCGTAAGCCGTCAGAGGTTCATATCGTTTGAAGACTTGCAACGTGGAGGTGTTGCCCGCATTGCCCATAGTCCCGATTGTCTGACGGGGCAGTTCAAAATCCATCCAGTCCTTGAACCGGAAACCATAGGCCTGCCCACGGCGAGCGTAGAAGAAATCGAGCACCTGTTCCATCTGTTCGCGTTGCTTGATGCCGTATGAAGCATCATACATAGCGCGAGCCAAGGACCATTCGACGTTGCGCTGCTCATGTCCCGAAGCGAGTTCAAAGACATTGGTCTTGAAGCCGGGGCCGCCCGAGGAGCCATACGAGATGTCCTCGGGGAACCGCACTTCGTGAAATTGTGCGATGTCCATAACTAACCTAATCTGAAATGAGACGACTGGCTACAGAAGATTGCGCCCGGTGTCAAGCGAAAATTACCCCCGGTTGCGGGCAAAGCTGCGCTGAGCCACCATGTGCATGTCGGTGACGACCTGCTGACGACTCTTCTTGAAACTGTCTGCATTCGGAGTAGAGATGTTCCAGTTGTTCACGATTGCTTGCCCGTTTCCACCACCGTTCGGCATCTCGACCGGAATCTTGCGACCACGGCTGAGCGGCACGACTGCTTCGTTGTCGTGAAGGATTGCTGGCATACCGCCTCTGGTATTGGTAGTCCCGGCCGAGAACTTCGGTGCGTTCCGAAACGCGGCCGGGCTGATAACGGCGGTCGAAACCGGTGAGTTAGAATAACCACCTTCCGAAAACAGTCCTGCCAGCACGCCACCAATTCCACCGGCAGCACCACCACCGCCCATGAGCATTTTCTGCATGAGCATGGTGCCAAACATGACGGCCACTTGAGCGATAGGGCTCTTGAACGACCCAGCAAATGCAAGGCCAATCATCGGCATCATGCTCGTCATGGTATCGCCAAAGCTTCCGGCTGTGACTTGCGCCGTTTCCTCGATTGCCTGTTGTGCGCCACCACCCAGCGGGGCGCTGCCGTGGCCGCCGAGGGTAAAGTTGTCGTTCGAGGCTGCGATGCCACCTACGGTGACCGTATTTCCACGACCATCAGTGAAACCACCCGTGCGTGGGTCGATTGCGATACCGCCGTGAACAAGCTGGACAAACATCGGGAGGCCCGGCGAGGTGCCAAGCGGATCAGCTTGTTCTGCTTTGAAATCATGTCCAAGCGCTCCTAGAAAATGTCCGGCCATAGTTGGATTGCCGTTCTCAAGTTCATCAGCCGAGAACATCATTTCACCGAAAGCGCGAGTGATGTCCTGTGCAGCGAAACGAACAAGCCCCTGCTGGATCGTGTCGAAAATCGCTTGGAACGAAAACTGACCCGTTGTGCCGAGGCTGAACAGTTGATCTTCAAGGCTCTGGAAGATATTTCGGTCAAGCTCCTGCGCTGCCTGTCCTGCCGTCTGGATGTCGTTAAGGTAGCTGCGAACGCCGTTGTTCTCGAAGAACTCCTTGTTACGCTTGAGTTGGTTTGCAAGCTCCTGTTGCTTGATGATCTGCTGTTCGAGGCCGTCGATCATGCCCTGCGTAAGCGGGCCGCCGGGCGAACCTGCACGCAGGTAATCGGTTACTGCCTGCTGGAGCATACCATACCGATCGGCAAGCTGGTCGGTCAGGCCAGCCAGCGCCGTCTCGTTGCCGAGTTCGAAAAGGAGATCGCCACCAAACGTGTTAGCCCGTTCAGCCTCACGCTGAGCAAACGCCGTAGCGTGCCCGGCTGCGCGGATTGCCTCAGCAACCTCTTCGGCCGAAAGGCCGAGGTTTCTGAGTGCAGCATCGAGAGTAGGAGCCTTACCTGCCAAAGCGAGCACGCGATCGGCAAGGTCTTCCGACGCGTAAGCAGCGTCCAATGCGCCCGAACGAAGCTCTTCCATGAACTCGGCGAACTGGTCGGTCGGCAGCGCAATCTGGGCGAATGCGGTCATTTGGTCCATGCCATCGGCCATGGCTTGCAAACGCGGGATAAAGCCGCCCGCAGCGTCGATTACACGCTTGACGTTATCATACTTGAAGTCCAATGCTTCGATCGTCGCGTCCTGAACACTGCGCTCGTAAGCGGTTTGCTGAGCGACGAGCAAATTGATGATGTCGTGGACGTTGTGGTCATACTGCTCAGTCAGGGTTTTCATGACGCCGGAATCAAGATTCCCACCGTCCTGCATCGTATCGATCAGCGCCTGAACCGAAACTTGGCCATTAGCGGATTGCGCCTGCACGTTGGTAATGAACTGCTCGTAACCCTTATCATTCAACAGGACACGCGACTGTTCGCGAAGGCCGCTGACGAAATCGAAATAGAGCGAGCCTACTGGGTCCACGTCGCGGAACGACTGGAGCAAGCTAGCGATCTCACGCTCGATGCGGGTAAGCTCACGGGCGGCGCTGTCAGCGGCGCTGCGGCCACCGCTGCTACCACCACCTTCGTCTTCCTTCGGTTTTTCCGGGCGAGCGAGACCAGCTATCTTATCGATCTCTTCCTTGGACATCATGGAATAATCGCGGTCCGGCATGGCCCCAGCACCCGTCTGGCTGGCCAGCGCAGCGCGTCCGGTTGCGCCGAAGCTGTTCAGCATCGAGTTGACGCCGCCCTGAGCGGCAAGGCCGCGTCCGACGTTTGAATAGAACTTGTCGTAATCAGCGCCGCCGAAGGCGAAGTCACCGAAGGCGACCGAGAAGCTTTTACCAAGGTTGGAACCGAGGTTTGCCGCCGCGTTGTAGGCACCTGTGAAATCTCCGGTGAAGAGCGCGTAGAGCCCCTTACCGATGTTTCCAAGGATGTTGTAGACTTCACCAGCCAGTGCGATAAAGGCGCGGCCGATCGCTTCAACAGCTTTGTTGAAGGTGTAAGTCATGCCGATCGCGAAGTGCGCAAACGCCTTGGAAAGGTCTGAGAGATTGATACTAAACAGGCCAAGGAACCAGTTGATCCCCTTGCCAAGCTCAGTCATGGCCCACGACCACCACTTAGCGATGCCCTGCGTCGCGCTCAGCCACATGCCGTAGATGATTTCACTGGCGCTGTAGTTGACTTGGACTTGGTTCTTAACCGAATCATTGGCAGCTTGCGAAGCAGCGGCCCACGCAGCGGACAGGCCCACGCCAATCACACCAGCCAGACGAGCCACAGCCGGAGCCGCGCTCTTTGCTGCGCTGGCAATTCCGCCGATACCACGCCCAACTGTGAGCACACCGCGCCCGACCGCTGTAGCGTTCAGGACAGCCATGGCATTGCTGAGGCGCGTAACGCCTGTAACCACAGCCGGGCTGCTAATTTGAGCAAGGCTTGTGTAGAAGCTCGTGAGGTTCGTCGCTGCGAGGGCGCGGCTGGCGAATACGAGATCACGCATGTATGGCACCATACGCATCGCAGCGCCGCCCGCACTGATGAGCGGCGAGACTAGGAAGCGCCCGATCTGGAGCGCACCTGTTACAGCCATGTAAGTAGCAAGAATGCGGACGCCCGTAGCCAGCGGGCCCTTGATGTCATCCCAGTTGTCGCGGACAAAGATGAAAGCTTCCTTGACGCGGTTGAGCGCACGATAAAGTGTCTCGCCCCACGCTTCGGCAAACTCTTCAACCTTCTCAGGCGAGATGCTGTCAGCGATCTCACGGAACAGTTCAGCAAGGCCTTGGTTAGCCCCAGCCTGTCCAATCAATTGATAAAGCGTGTTGATGTTCGAGCGCAGACGCGTCATCTGCACATCAGGGCGCTTCATGGCCTCTTCGAGAGCCGGACCATACCGCTCGCGGAACGTCTTTGCCATAAAGGCCAGAACGCCCTCAGCGTCGATGGCCTTATCCCTGAGGCCTTTTTCCAGAGTCGTGCCGAGGCTCGCGGCATACTCAGCCGCAATACCCATAGCACCCGGAAGGTGTTCGTTAAGCTGCTGGTTAAGTTCTTCGGCTGCAAGGTAGCCTTTGTTCATGACCTGCTGCATAGCAAGCAGAACGTCGTTTTGTCGCTCTGTGGACGTGCCCAGAACGGTCATGGCCGTGCCGAAGCCGGTAAAGATGTCGCGGGTCTGGGCAACCGAAATGCCTGACTGATATGCGGCGACCGACAGGCGGCCGAAGCCTTGGGCTGCGGTCACCGAGTCGATACCAAGACGGTTGGCCGTTTCGTTTACGAATTTAAGCTGTGCGTTGGCGAACCCAGCCTCGGTCGAGATAACGGCCATCTGCGACTTGAGGCGTTCACCTGCGTTGGCGGCCTTGGAAAAGCTGGTCGCAAGCTCAGCAACGGTCAGAGCACCGAAAAGGCCACGCAGGGCCGAACCGATCTGGAAGGTAGCCGAGAACGCGTTCTGGAGACCCATCATCTCCACGCGCGCTTGGCGTGCCCGGCGACCCGTAGTGCGGAGTCCGCCGTTCAGGCCGCCGAGGCCCCCACGAAGGTGTCGTGTGCTTTGGGATGCGCTATTTGCAGCGCGGGCGATACGCACCAGCGCTGAGGCGAGTTCGTTCGCGTTGCGAGGCGTCCGCATACGGCCGATCGCATCCACGAAGTTTGAAAGGTTTTTGATCTGGGCCCCTGTAGGTGCCTTGAAGCCGGAAATTGCCGTGAGCGTCCGCGTCATGCCCGACACGTCGCCGATGCGAGCGCGTCCGAGGCGTCCTAGCCCAGTTGCGAAGAGGCCGAGGTTCTTCGCTTGGCTGGAGGTTGGAATCTTGATGTTCCGAAGCGCAATGCTGATCGAGGCAAGCTCGTTAGCAATACCCGAGATGCCACGAAGATGGCTAAGAGCCTTGAAGCCCGGCCCAGCGCGCTGCACGGCGTTGGAGAAGTCACGCAGCCGCTTGGACTGGGCTTGGCTAGGCGCACGAAAGCCTGCCATCGCAGCGGAGAGGCGGCTGACAGCATTTACCGAGCGAGCGGCGTTCGAAAGGTCTGGGAGACGCCCAAGCGTGCGGAAGAACGCTGCGGAGTTCTTTGTTTGAGCGGCGCTTGGGGCACGGAACTCACGAAGGGCCTTTGAAAGCGTGCTGAGCTTACGAGCGGACGAAGTGTCGATCTTGACATTGCCGATGTCCTTGATCGCACGCTTGAACTTGTTGATCTCCGTCCGGTTGGACGCGGCCTTGTTGACCCCATCCATCGTCTTCTTGACGTGATCCTCGAACTTATCGAGTGAGTTAAAAACGCCTTCGACAGCCGAGCGGTAGTCCCGAAAACCTTTCTGGACTTGGCTCGTGTCAACGACAAATTTCATGCCGTGCTGGTCCACGGATTAACTCACTTCTGTTGTCTGGGATCGGTGCGGACGATGCCTTGGTGGTGAATGTGTTGGTGGAGGTGCTTTACCTTTCCCGGCCATCTTGGCTTGTTCTTTCTTCCGTTCCTCATGGTGGCGACGCATCCATTCACGATCCAACCGATCGATCATGCGGACAAGGCGCTCCCGCTCGGAGGGGAGGAAAATCTGCTTGAGGCGGCAGTAGGCGTCGATTTCAGAGAAGGGAATGTAGGTGGCGTCGCCCATACCCACGGCTGGGCGACGCATATTGAGTTCGCAGAACGCTTGCCAAATCCAGTGGAGGTGGCGTCCAAGAATCGGCTCAGCGGCCAGAGTCTTGGACTTAATCCCAGTGATACCCTCGATTTCCTTGAGCCATTCCTTGTCCTTGACAATGGGCTTGCTCGTCCAATCGAGGTAGGCGATTAGTTTCCCACGTCGTCTTCCTCACGAGCGGCTTCGAACGATGCGTCGTCGGAAGCCATCTTGATGATGAGTAGGAAGAAGCCTTCCAGCTTCTTTTCGGACAGGAGGGCCTTGGCGGCGTCAACCGAAAACTCGATCTCGTTGCCGTCGGCGTCGGTGATGCCTTCCCAGCCCTTGATGATGTGCTCGGCAAAGAACCGCACGTTGAGGTTCTTATTCTCCTGATCGGTCAGCTTGCCCCCCGAGTTGAGACGAACTGAATACGGCTCCATCAGTTTCTCGAATGCGCGCTTGGCCTTTTCACCGCCTGTTGGGGCAAGGGTGATTGATGCGGTGTCTGAGAGCGGGAACTTCTTGGCTTCATCAACGAGGTTGGTGCCAAAGGCTTCATAGATATTCAGGGACATTTTTCGGTTTCCTATGTCGGGTAGGGGTGGAGGCGGCTCCCGACAAGCCGCCTCCGCGCCAGCGCAAAATAATAGTCGGGATGCTGGGGTTTAGGGGCAGTGTGTCGGTTACCACCCCAATCTGGTTAAATCGCGGTAATCGGAGCGGTCGAGGAGAAGCGATCAATCTGCATCATGCACTCGCTCACCGGGTCGCGGAACGCTGTGAACTCCATGTTCTCCATGACATCCTGATCGATGCCGCCCGGCGCGATCGGGTCCGATGCGATTTTGAACGCCGGGATCGTGAAGTAGTAGGTGTTCCCGTCGAGGTCGATGATCGGCCACGTCAGGGCAACCGTCTCGTGCTGGAGGAACTGGTCATACTGCTCGCCGTCAGCGAAGTAGGCTTCGACCGTGCCTGACAGGTTCAGACGGCCCGCTGCGATGCCAACCGGGAACTTCGAGCCCACGGCCTGTTGGTTACGCAGGTTGCCTTCGAGGCTGAACTGGATCGAACGGATCGCGGTTGCCGCCTGCGTGCCGTTGTAGGTCAAGGAGCCGACGTTTGCGGTGGCTGATACGACCTCCGTAGCCGGGGCTTCGAGAACCGTGTAGTTGGTCGTGTTGCCCAGCTTGTTAATCGCCGAACGACGAGTCTCACGTCCCATCGTCGTGGTCGAACCGGTGACAATAGCGCCAGCGGTGATTTCCATCGAAAAAGCACCCATGCGGAGGCCGTCTGCGATGAAATGCTGATCAACGTCGAAGAAACTGGTTTCGATCGAGGCCGACTGCGGTGTGATCTGCGAAACGTCGCTCGGGTTGCGGAGCATCGAGCCCTTGATCGTGATCGGGGCCGAGGCGATGATCGTCGGAAGATCGCGATCCACAACGATGGTGTCGTCAGTCAGGGCGGAGATCGTGTAAAAGCCACCCGTGGTAGCGCTTCCGCCGGAGAAGTTCGTGACTGCAAGCGTCGAGTCATCTTGGGTGATCTTGCCGCCCGTCTTGAAGAGGTTCTTGACGGTAACGACACCCAGAGCCGACGTAGCGAAGCAGTTCAGAGCACCGCTCGGGCGCAGCTTGTTGATCGCGTTGGCGAGGTTGGTTGCCGTCTCGGTGTCGTCCGCGCCGATCGAGAAATCAGTGTCGGCGACCAGAGTGACGCTTTCAATACCGTCGCTGATCGTGACGCTCTCCCCGACAAGCACCGTGACTGCGGTGATAGTGCCGGTTTCGTAACCGATACCCTCGACGAAGATGCGCTGGCCTACCTTGAGTTGACCTGCCGCGATGGCCGAAGCGAACGGGTCGGTGCCGCCACCGTCGATCGTGCGGGCGGTTGCACCGAAGCCGATGTCGGTGTTCTTGAGAATGATAACGTCGTTGGCGTCGGCCACGGTCGTATACTGGCTTGCTGCTTCGGTGACGAGCGTGGTTGTCGTGATCGTGATCGTAGTAACACCGGCCAAAAAGGTAACGCTTTCGATCTCGACGTAATCATTGTTCTGGATGTTGTTGAAGCCTGAGAGCTTGAGGCGACGCCCAGCCGTGAAGTAGGCCGAAAAATCACCGCCCGAGATGGCGATCGTGTCGTTGCCGGTGATCGAGACCTGCACGCCACGGAAGAAGTCGAACTCCATTGGACGCGACCATGTGCCCATCAGAACGCGCTGGAGGTCGAGGTCGGTGGTGCCTGCCGCAAATTCCCAGTTGATTTCACCACCGGACATTGCTGCTGTCTCGATGACCGAGGACACCATGCGATCAGCGCGAATTTCGTCGGAAACAACAGTTTCCTTGGTCGCAGCAAGCGACGAAGACGTGAAACGACGGTTACGAGTAACGCCGCTCGCCGGGGTTTCGCCCCATGCAGCGTTGCTCTCAATGATTTCGCGAAGGGAGGCGCGGTTGGATTCGGCGAGAAGCTTGTTTGCCATGTTCGGTTAAACCCTCAGTTAGGTGCGTGGAGGCATGGCCCCCGCATTGAGGGCTGGAAAAGAGATCATAATGGTAAACGAATATGGTCAACTTGTCAAGCAAAAATTACCTTTTACAACCAAGAAAACCATGGTTCCCAATGAATCAGATTGTGATCTGGACTGGCTCGATCGTGTCGCGTTCGAACGGCACCCGAACCACATAGCAATACCAGCCTGACGACTTTTGCTCCACATCGCCTTCCTCAGCCGCGCCAAAGCGATAAGACGAACCATCTGCATCGCGCCCCTGACGGAACTGGAACAGGTCTCGGAAAATGTCACCACCCCGTGTCAGGATCGCCGATCCGGAGTTCTTCGGGGCCCATAACGTAAGCTGCACGAAACCGATATAGCGGACACGCACGCGGCCGCGTCCTTCGCCACCCACGATGATCGGCTTGGGACCTGACTTGATGTGGAACTCTGCATAGGGTGCGTTCTTGGGAACATTGAACTCTTGGTTCGGATACGCGATCGGGCGGTTCACAAGCGCCGGGTTGGTTTCCGCCTCATTGAACATGATTGTCGTGAGGTAAGCGCGTTCTGTTTCTTTGCTCACGAGAGCATTCCTTTCGATCGCACCAAGGCGTTGATATACGAAGACGTGAGTCCGAACATGCCACCCGGCGAACGTGAGCGCAAGGGCGGTCCCGGAAGCAGTCCCTTTTCGAGACCAACAATGTCCGGAGAGTTGTTGGTCAGGTAAATTGCGGCGAACGGATTGGCGGTCAGCCCTAGCGTTGTAAGGCTCTGGGCTGCGGCCGCTTCGTTCACACCGCGACGTGGTTCTTGGCCAAGCGCCATGGAGTTTGTAGGGCCGGGCGGGCCGTTGTCGATTGCGTCGTAGGTGATCGAATTTGATGTCCCGATCGTCCAAATATAGTTTCGAACAGCCTGACCAGTGTTGACCGGGGTAACCGACTTGATGTGATTGTCGATCTCAGTCACCAGCCAAGAGACACGCTGGGCAAACTTGGCCTCAAGCTTGTCGATCGAGGCCAGCGCGTCACTGCGAGCCCGCTCCTTGCCGATAATGCCTGTGCGGGCCACGTCTTAGGTCCGGCAGATAAACAGTATCACAAGGCTCCCACCGGGCACCTCAGCACGTTTCTTGATAGTCCACTCAAGGCCCGATGCTCGAACGACTCGATCAGTGTCGGCTTCCGGGAGCCGTGCGAGAAATTTGCCCGGAATAAGAACCTTGGCTTCCGCTTCCATGACCTCATAGTTTCTCACGTCCTGATCAGTAACTTTACAGATGACGATATTCTGGAGAGGCACGTCGTCCTGATCGTTAGTGGTCGTGTCCGTGGCCGGGTCATAGACCGGCTGGCCGTTGATATAGCGCAGCGTGATGTTCTCGGTAAGCTCACCTTTACCGAGAACATTGGTGAACGCATTCGCCACCTGATCGTCGAGAAGCTTTTTGAAAGTCATTAGTGCTTGATGATCCGCTTAGGCCCACCACGGCCCATCGAGACCCAGCCAAGGCCACGCAGAATGAAACCGATCTGATCCGGGAACTTGTAGGTGGTGGCATACGGATCGAAGCGTAGCGTGATCACGTCGGCCTTGAGCATGGTGAGGTTGTTGTTGGTGTTGACTTCGTTCGGGTTGAACGTGATAAGGTGATTGGCCAGAATCGCCACCGCCTGCTTCACTGCCAGTGGAACAATGTCCTCGTCAACCGGAAGGTTCTCCCGGTCGGTCACGCCGCATCGAGGCCATGCAAGGCCTGATGTCTCATGCATTTTGCGGCCGTCCCACTTGACACGCTGGTCAAGAATTTGGCTGCCCCAGATGATGAGGTTGGCCTTGGCCACATCGTCCAAGAGTGTCCACGCGCCGTTGGCGCTGGCTTGATATGAGAGGATGTCGTCGATCTCTTCGACAGTCGCGTAGCTGTTGGCTGTCACGACGCCGGTGCCATCTTCGACTACGAGAGTTGCCATGTTTTAGCTCCGCTTGCAAAAAGCGCCCGGCAAGCTACCTGCCTGCCGAGCGCTGGGATGTGAAAGAAGGGATCGCTTAGTCGTTACGGCGGCGGCCACGGCGGCGAGAGCCACTGGCGTTGCTCCGCGAACGGTTGTTGCGGTTCGAGCCCATGTTGGAGGCGTTCTTTGCAGAAACACCGCGCCCACCGCTGGAGCTACCGCCGTATCCCTTGCCTTTAGGCATTGGTCAGTTCGACGATATTTTCGATGATGGTCTCGCGCTTCGCGAGGTGGTGTGGTTTGCGGCCGAACTTCTCTTCGATGTAAGCGGCGGCAGCATCACGGTCTTCAAGGTGGGCGAAATCTTCGGCGGTCACCGGCGGCTTGGGTGCATCTTCTGCATCGTCTTCGGTGCCTTCATTCTCGACCGGAGCGTCTTCTGCGGCTGGTTCAACAGCGGCTGGCTCAGCCGGGACTTGAACAACCTTTTCGATAATGGTTGGCTTGGTGAAAGTCCAGCCAGCATGTTCGACGAGATCGCGGGCATTCATCTTCGACATCTCAAAGGCATCGCCCTTTGGGTCGTAGACTGTCGTGGTGTTTGGGTTGCTCATTGAAGGGCTCCTTGTCAGGCCGGGAGGAAAAGGGCGGCGGGTTCGGCCGCCGACCAATTCTTATTCAGCAGAAAACCGCTTAGCGGATGATCCCACCCGCGATGAACGCGTGGTAGTCGAGGATCGGTGTGGTGCCGCCCAGAGTCGCAGTGATCTTCATGAACGCAGCGGTGGACAGGAGACCACGAACCGTGTCGAAATCGACGAGGAGGACGTGCTGGCCCGTGCCAGTGAGGGTGAGCGTGTGCGTCACGGTCGAAGCCGAGAAAGCAGCGTCGTCACCGAACACGAGGGTAAGCACGTAGGTTTCATCACCGGTTGTGGTGTCGATCGCATCGACGTTCACGACAACAGCGAAAGTCTGGTCGGCCAGTTCGTTTTCGGTGTTCCAGTAACCGTCAAGCTGTTCGAGGGCGTAGACCTCGGAATCAGCCGTTGCGGTGATTGCGGCAGCCGACTTCGCACGAAGGGTAATTGCCGGTGCGGCATCGAGCATATACTTGAACTTGCTATTCATCTTCGCCATTGGAAGATACTCCTTGGATTGGGGTTAGTGGAGGGGGGAAACTAACCCCCAAGAATCTGATTGAGACGTGCCAGAGGCAAGGATGGGGACGGACGTGAGCCCGTCCCCGTTAACCTTACTTCTTGACGGCGGCGTTGGTGATGCCCCAGATGCGAGCAGCGGCCTTGCCGTGCATGACGGCCATGGCAACCAACCACTCGACGCGGGTGCGGAACACCGGCTGTGCGTCGATCTCGCCGAGGTCACGGACATCCATGATGCCGTTCTGGAGACCTACGATCTTGCCGTCGCCGAAGCTCACGACATAGATCGACTGAGACACAACACCACCGCCCGGACCGGCTTCGTTGAAGTCGATGATCTTCTCACCACGCTCGTCGTCCTCGGTTACGAGGATCGGGAGATCGTTGTAGAAGCCGACGCGACGACCGAAGTCGTCCTTGTCCCACTGGAGGTCACCACCCACGTCGCGGTCCTTCGCGGCCTGCGAGAGCAGGTTACGCATACGCTTCGACATGACGATGTGCGTCGGGTCGTCAACGCGGTCGATCGCTTCGTCGAGGGTTGCAAGGCTCAGCGCGCCGTTCGCGTTCGGCGAGGACTCGTCAGCGGCGAGAAGCTGGTAGCCACGCACACGCTTGCGGAGGCCGTCGAAGGAAACGCCGTCGTCGCCATCACCATTGATGAAAGCAGCCGTGATCTTGGCACCCATGGCCTTGATCTGCATGGTTTCCTGACGCGTGCGGACGCCGACGCCGTGCGTCTTGACGAGCGCGGTGTCAACGTCGAGTTCGCCGCCAGCGATACGCAGGGTCTCGCTCTGCGGGTTCACGACGCCAACAGATGCGTCATAACCTTGGTTGTAGCCACGGAAACCGACGCTCGGCAGCTTTGCTTCCTGAGCATAGCTATACGAGTTGCCCGGAATGTCCATGAGCGGAAGCGCAGCCATGAGGTCCGTGGAGCCAGCGAACATCTCGATGATCGCCTGACGCTTGAGGTCCCCATCAATGAGCTTCGATGCTTCGTGAAGAGTCAGCATTGAAAAATATCCTCTTGATTGGAAAGTGATTGTCGTCGGCCGCCATCGACTGGTGGGGTTGATGAGACCCCGACCAGACGGCCATCAGTCGGGGTTAAGCTTGTTGACAGTGACCGACGACGAACCTTCCAAACGAACTTGGCTTACTTCTTCGAAGCGCCCAGCTTGTTGGCCAGTTCGAGACGTTGCTGAGGGGACATCTCGGAAATCTGCTTGGCGGTGAAACCGCCAGTCTTCTCTTCCTTACCACCACCAGCACCGCCACCGGCGTTGCCTTTGAAATAGTGCGGTGCTTCGTCGCGGAGCTTTGCGAGCCATTCCGTAACAGTCATCGGGCTTCCGCCGTCAGCACCGTAAATCACGCTTTCGCCCTTCTTCGGAACCAACCCACCGTCTTCCACGCGGAAGACTCGGTAGGCACGTTCGAGCACGTCCGGCAGGGCCTCAGTGCGAACGCCGCTTTCCGGAACGATGACCGCCGCAGTGACTTCCTTGTCGATATGCGTGCGGTTCAGGCGCTCGGTCAGCGTCTTGGCTTCGTTTTCCTTTTCCGCCAGTTGACGGTGAAGGGCCTTGTTGTTGTCCTCGTAACCGTCCTTGAGCACCTTGAGGCGATCCTGAACGGCCTGTTCGATCTGGTCGTCGGTCTTGAGTTCGCCGTCCTTCACCCGCTGGGCAATGTCGCGAAGTTCCTTGACCTCGTTCGTGAAGTGGTCAAAGTCTTCACCGGCGATGTCCTTCACGCGAGCAAGCTGCGGCGTCATCGCTTCGACGGTCTTCGACAGTTCGATGTTCTTGTTGCGAAACTCTTCGAGCTTCTTGTTCGGAACGACATTGACGGAGACTTCTCCGGTTTCTTCGTTCGTCTGGGCAAACTCTTTCAGACCCTCCGGGACTGCTTCGAGATTTAGGAAATTGATTACTGGCATTGAAAAGTTCCTCACCGAGGGACGAAAAAACGTAGGAACACTACGACCTCCGGGACCCTCCCGGAGGATTTTCATTTTCCACTGCACGCGCTTGCGGACTGCGGTCGAAAACCATGGGGGAATGCTTATGCTGGTTCCCCCGGAACCTTATGTTGGAAAAGTTACCGAGAACACGACGTTGGACCCCAACGCAGTTCTATCGGAAAGATGGCATATAGTGTAATAGAAATTATGCTAACTGTCAAGCAAAAATTGCGCTTAACCGAAAAAAGTTACTTACGAGGTTTACGAATCGCCTTACCACGGCGGTGACGACCCATCTCTTCGCTGATCACCTTGTCCAGCGCGTCAGTGTCTTCGCTTCCATCAAACTCATCCAGATCGTCGGCCCAAAGACGGTCCCTGATGCGTCGATCCAAATGAAGGTCGTATTCGTCAGACATTATTCGGCTGGTGGCTTGTCTCGGGTCTGCGCTTGGCGGGCGGCGGCCGGGACAGGTGGGATGTCGGTGTCATCTGGATTGTTGCCTTGCGCCTGCTTCTCTTGCGACTTACGGTTGGCGGCGGCCTGTCTTTCCTTGGCCTTGATGTCCATTTCGTCGCGCTTGGTCTCATTATCGTCCAGATCGCGCTGGAGTTCATCCTGCCGCTGAGCACGCGAATCCGGGAAGCCTTCCTGACGGCTCTCGAAGTCCGGTTGGTTCGGGAACTGTGCTTCATCTTCGAGCATCTTCATGAAAATTTCCTTGGTGACGTATTCCGGAATAACGTCGGCCTTAAGGAAGTATTCGTAGATGATCTCGATCGGTAGAAGGTTCGCCTGATACATCATAGTGATGGCGCGGAACTCACGGGCGGCTGCCTGATCCAGTAGGAAGTCTTGGTTTACGCGGAACTCAAGGGCTTCGCTGGGCTCTTCGTTCAGCCACATCGACAAGATTTCAGCGAGTTCCGTAAAGTTCTCGTTGAGAACCGTGGTGACATTCAAAAGCAGTGATTGCTCGTTGCGGTCTTTAAGCTTCACTTGGTTGTCGGACTGCCCGGCTGTGTTGGAGTCTCCGATAAGGCGACCGCCAAGTGATGCGACTTGTGTCTCTTTGTGTTCAAGCGCCTTTTCAAGGCTCTTGAGGCCTTGGCCGTTGAACTCGATGATACCGGCTTTTTCGTTAGTGCCAATTTCCCATACAACGCTCGGGCCGATGTGATATTCGTCATCTTCCGAACCACCGGTGACGTAGTAGACCGGGTTTGCCGTGTAGAAGCGCCCATGCTCAAGCTGAGCATAGGTCTTGTAGTGCGACATATTAAGCGTGAGAATGTCGAGGATCGGCGGCTTCTCGACCGACGAGAGGCGCGTCGTAGCGTTGAAAAAGCGGAAGGGGATACGGTCCATCGGCACGCCATAAACCATCGGAGTCGCAACGATTGGCTCTTCGGTCAGGTCAGCGTCTTGTCCCGGATTCTCGTAAAGCTCCTGCTGATAGACCATACGATCGAAATTTTCGTCCCAAACGAGACGCAGGATGCGATACTTGATGTAGAGGTGGCCGTAATTCGGGTTCGGCTTGGACTCGTTACCTTCGAACGTCACGATCCGACGGTCGGGCTCGAACTCTCGCAGGAGGATGAAGTCGAACTCGTCTCGGCCATCGATCTCGGCCGTGGACCAGTCAAGGATATTCTCACAGGTGTAACCTGCCAAATAGGGCCGCACAAACGGTCCATCATTAGCCGATTTGTCAACCAGAACGCCATAGCGACCTACCGACAGCATTTCCTGTGCGACGACCTTAGAGAAGACGTTAAAGCTCAGTCCGTCCTTACTGGTGCGACGACTGATCTGCTTGAGGCGAGGCCCGGCGTTGAGCAAACGGGCGTCACGACGAAAGATCGAGCCAGTCAGGCCCGTCACCGTCCGATACACCATGTTGTAGAAAACAGCGCGGTCAAGGTAGGCCGAGTATTGCTCTTCGTCCATACCTTCGGGCTGGGGGAGATACATTTTGCCGTGGCGCTTAATTTCGACTTCGCCGATCATAGCGTGGCGGATCGCAGTCCAGATTTCTCGCCAGTTGTTGTAGTCCCAGTTTGAGAACTGCGGCGCACGCTCAATAAGCTCTTGACGCGAGCGAAGTGAGGCATAGTGGGCTTGGCGGTTATGAAACCGCTTCACTTGGCCTTTAGTCGGGGGAGTATAATCTGGCATGTAATCTCTGAAAAGGCGGCCCCCGGTCCTTATGATACCGGGGGCCTAGTCGGAGGAGACAGGCTGATGAAGGGGGCCACCCTATCTGAAACAATCCCCGCGCTTCGATTGGCACATGCGTCCTACCACGCGTGGGACGGGCTCACCCTCTAGGCCCCGCTGGGACCGGGCTCGCCGGGACACCATCGCGACAGCTTTTTCTGTCCAGATTGACCGGCAATAAGTTTACCTGTCCCCGCCGTGCTCACTTCCGCTCTCCCCACTTTGGCAGCCGACCAAAGCCGCTACTCGCCGGGCCGTTGGAGTGAGTGGTCCACGTCGTTTACAGGATAACCACTGATCGATGATGCAAAAGGAATTTCAAGTTGATGTTAAAGCTAACACAAGACGTTAACTATGTCAAGCAAAAATTGCGCTTACTGATCTGATGATTTGCGGGGCTTGATACGCAGAGCCCGTTCGAGCCTCTGCCAGAACTTGAGCTTTTCGAGTATCGGGTTGAGCCAATCGGTCAGGATGCAGAAGTTCCTGTTCTGCGGGGGCTTGTGGTGAACCGCGTGGCTGCGGCCAGATTGGATGACGCCGGTCTTCTGAAACACCTCGATCCAGCCGCCTTGGCGCTTGTGCGTCCACAGGTGAACTTCATTCATCATCATCCCACCAAACGTGGCGAAGAACCACACGACACTCGGACCGAAGAGCCACAACCAGATAACGCTGATCACCCCGGCCGCGATGAATGTCGTCGAGTTACGCGCCCAGAACGGTGTTTTAGTGAAGTCCATAGGATCGGTGTGGTGTAGGTCGTTTGGCTCCAGCACCCACTTGTCGATCCACCGGTTTGTCGGCTTACCGATGCGCTCCTCCCACCAATGCAAAAGCCCGCCGATGAAGTCGGCGAGAAGCCAGCCGCACAGGGCTTGTCCAATGAACGCGAAAAATGCAAAGCTGATCATCGTGCCTCGCTCCACTTATCAGCAAAGGTCAGGATGAACTTGCGGTGCTTGTTGAACTGTTCACGAGCGAACGGCTCTTCTTCCCGCATCTGGCGTGTGATCTCTTCGATCGGAACACCCTTGAACTGAGGATAGAAGCGCAGCGAGCCTGCTTCGTCCGCTAGCTTCTTCTCGAAATCGGCGTTATAGAGTTCGACCGCAGCAATGACTTCGCTCATCTTCCCGCGATATTCCACCTCTTGTTTGATGGAAGCCGGGAGCAAAGCGCTGCCAGCCGCAAAAGCAAGCAAAGCGAAAGTCCACGCGATGCCCGTGTTGACCGGATCACCAGCCGCAAGCAATGAACCAACGCCGCCAATCGTGAAGAAATACGCGAGGCGGAAACCTAGCATGTAACGCCACTCGACAAACTCCTGTAACAACGTAGCCAGCGGGTGAACAATCCGCGTGCGCCGGATCACAAGCCAAAACGCATTATGTGATGCGTAGGAACCCTTAGGCTCCTTTAAGAATACAGGAGGTCTGATAATCATAGTGGTGGTCTCTTGGGGGTTGACATGTTTTCAAGTTATGGTAATGAGGATTCGTCTGCGGCCTCGTAGACAATCCGAGAGACTGCCCGGCGCGCCCATTAGCCTGAATGCGCCGGGCACCTTTTGGAAAATCGTTGAGGACATTCATCCCCCGAATGACCCTTCGAGTCGTGAGCGCCGGTGGGGTCCATCCTAGTTCCCCACCGGCGATTTACTCCCCAAACAGATCGAGCACTTCTTCAATGACCGGGTGACGGCAAACGTCATCACGTGTCAACTTGACAAGTCCGATACGCTCGTAACGGAGGGCGGTTTCGTAGTCATACGAAGCATCACATGCCACCTCGGCATCGTCATTGTCGTTATTGTCGTCATCTTGGCCCGTGATGCCTTGCATACCTCCGGTGATGAAACCCGGCAGCGACGGCTGGCGATTGCGCTTGTCTTCAAGACGGTAGATGACATCCCCGAGGCCCATCTTACCAATGTGACGGTCATACTGGTTGATGTCGCCCGTGATGATCATGTTACAGCCTTCCCCGATCCGGGTCATGAGCATCTTCATCTGTTCCGGCGTGGCGTTCTGCATTTCGTCTGCGATCACGACGCAGTTCTTGAAGGTGCGTCCCCGCATGTAAGCCAGCGGTGCGATCTCGATCGTCTCGTTGGTAAGCATCATCTGAATCTGGTGCATCTCATAGCACTCGGCAAAGACATCAATGATCGGCCGGGTCCATGGAGCCATCTTCTCGGTTAGGGTGCCCGGCAGGTAGCCTAGGTCATCACCGGTGGTGACATTGGGACGAGTGATGACGATCTTCGTGATGTCGCCCTTCTGGAAATCGGCGATGGCCTGACGAACCGCCATGTAGGTCTTACCAGTTCCGGCTGGTCCTGAAACGATCAGAATATCGTGATGGTGCTGGCGGAGCTTTTTGAGATAGACCTTCTGGTTTCGAGAGTTGGCTTGAAGTTGTGGAGGACGCTTTTTGGTCATTACCGACATCGGATGATCCCTGTGCGAAGAATAAGGAATGCCTTGATCCTTTGGATATTTGGAAGGGTAGAGAGTTTGCTTTTTGGCGGGTGTGGTGTTCGCCTTGCGATGGGCTCGCTTTTTGGTGGCACCAGTCCCGCGAGCTTTGCGGGCCATTGGCTCCCTCTTTGTGTTGTTGTGTCCGAGAGTGATGCGCCTATGCTATCATAGGTCCTCAACCCAAATAGCGAATCTACCGGAGGCGAAATGGAAATCGATTTTTTCAGAAGGGTATACCCCATGGGTCCCACCGAGGTGTGACAACTTTGTTGGTGCCCTAGGGGTCTGAACCTGTGGTTACCTTCGTTGAAAAATTGGCGGATGTCGGGGTTACGTTACGGCATTGTGGCTTTATGCCGAGGGATCACGTGATGCGAGTAGGACGGGGGCGCGTGATGAACAATATCAACTTTTTATGCTGACAAAGGGTATCACAGCTTTGATGAAAAGTCCACCTATTTTGTGTCAGGTGAGCGCCTAGAGCGCCGCTTTTTGCGACAAAGGGTATACCCTCTTGGGTCCCTTGCCCGGTCGAAAAATTTTTCAAGTTATGGTTAATGAATATTTACGTTAAGCAAAAGAAAAGGCGGACCTTTCGGCCCGCCTTTCGTTTTCCCTTGGGGCTAGGCCTTAGCGGATCACCGCCTTGGCCTGCACCCCCTTGTTGCTTTCCAATCGGTCGGCATCCGAGAGAGCCTTGTTAACCGGAGCCTCAATTTGAAGGCGGCGGTGCGGCCACTTGGCGCGGGCACGAGCCTTAGCTTGCTTGAGGCTAACGGCGCTAATGTGGCCCATGAAAACCGAATGATTCCAAACCGGGTAAACTGGCATCTGATTTTGCATTTCGGTGTCTCCTTGCTTCCGATGACTCAGTAATACCGATTCGGGGTGATTCGGTCAATACCTAAAATCACTTTATTTCGCTTTTTGTTTACTCGCTATTTACCATAGCTTGTTCCCTTTGGAAGTCAGCGGCTAGGCGTGCAGCCCTGCGCGCCCTCGCCTCGGCGATCGGGCGATCGGGCCAGCGTCCGAGTCGCTGGCCCTGCACATCGCATTCCCATTGATTGCGACTAGCCATCAGGGTAGCTTGTCTAGCGTGTTCTGCACAGCAGCCACAGCAGCGAATAACGTAGCACTAGCAGTATAGGCAACACATACAGCAGCCACAGCAGCAGCAGCGCGCACAGCAAAGCCGGTGAAGAGAAGTCCTGCAATTCGTTCGAAGCTGTTCATCGGTCTGTCTCCTTAATTCCGATGATTCGTTCATGTCAGAACGAAAGTGATTCGTCAAGCCACTTGTGCGGGGCTCAATTCTCAGGGGCATTCCGGGCCCTGCTATGCCAGCAGAGCCCAGAGAAGCCCTTAGGGCGCTATTCCAGCGCTTCCACAGGGTAAGCCCGGATCATGGGGCACAAGCGCCCCTCGGCGTTCTCAGGGAAAAATTCGGTTCGCACAAGGTCGGAAAGCTTGTCAGCATCCGTCCAGCTAGGCGCACTAAAACGAATCGTTTTCGGCTGATTCGACAAGCCTAGGTGATAGGCGAGTCGGGGATTTTTCAGGCCGTGTTTTTTCGCAGCCGCCAGCAGCGCGGATTCGTCCTGCGAATCACTGATTCCTGTTCCTGTCAATTCAAAGCGTTTCATCGGTCTGTCTCCTTAATTCCGATGATTCTCTCCTGCCCGAGTTTAAGAGATTCATCAATCCCTAAAACATGGTTAATTTCTAGGCCGTTTTTGTTAACCATACTTGGTAGGCTCGCGTTAACCTTAACACCGTCTTTCCAAGTATAGTTAACGAAACGGCAGATTTTGTTAACCATAATTTTGCGTAGGACAAAAAAAAGGGAGGCTTTCGCCTCCCTTTGCTTATTGCGCCCAGTCAGGCGGCTCCTGTCCTGCGATGTAATCGGCATCCCAATCCGCTTGGCAGTTGAGTAGTTTTCCCGCCTGATAGTCCTGATCCTCAGCGTATCCTAACGGATCGGCCAGAAAAGCAAGTTCATCGTGGTAGAGGTTAACGTGACTATCAAAGAACCCCTTAAAGGGATAAACGTTGACGATGGTGACGGTTTCGACAGTGGCCATTTCGTGTCTCCTTGGTTTCGATGATTCGTTTTTGAACGAGTCCAAGTGATTCGTCAAGCCATTTATTCAAGTTCGAGTCCATCGGCGAGCATTCCGTCAATGATGTCGTCAGCGTAGCGATGTTCGATGTTGAGGATTCGCCCGTTCCACATATAGCTAGGCGCATCAACATTTTCGTTGATCCAGTCCTGAGCCGATTCGGTCACAGCGATCACTTGAACGATAGAGCCTGAGTCGATGATTTCAATATCGTGAGCCATTAGCAAGCCTTCCATTTGTTAATTGCAGAGCGGGGGGCGATTTCGCGCCCATGGTGGGTATAGTGTGGCCCGACGTAAGGCGTAATGATCGGCCTGCGTGCCTGCGTGCCTGCGACCTTGCGAGCGTAGGCGCGAGCGACCAGCAGCGCGCGAGCGCCGAGGAAAACCACGAAAAGGGCGATCAGGGCAATTGCTTCAATCATCGAATGTCTCCTTGGTTTCGATGATTCGTTTTTGAACGAGTCGAAGTGATTCGTCAACCCCTATAATTCAAAAACTATGGTTAACGCGGGGAAGTTAATTTGTTAACCATATTTGTGAACCAAGTTTCGTTACGCCGCGTTAACCTTAACACGGCCCTACCAGACATGGTTAACGAATCGGCCGATTTTGTTAACCATGTTTTCGCAGAGGGCAAAAAATGGGAGGCTTTCGCCTCCCCATTTTTAGGCGTATTCTGCGAGTCGTTGCCCTGTCAGATTCAGGAAAAATGCAGGATTGAATGGTCCCCAATCCGTCGCCTTAGGGCCATACAGCGCGCCCCCGAGCGAATCGACATATGCAACGCAATCTTGCTCCAGCACCTCACTAAGGATTAGCAGCGCGTCACCGTCAAGCCCTGCGGACAATTCGGCGACAAGAGTCGGCTCGCTGTCCGATTCGTGGACAGTGTAACGTTGCACGCGGCCACCGAGTCGGCGAATCTGCGTGAGAGCACGCGGCACAGAAATAAGGCCGCCTTGATTCGAGTGAAGGCCGATATTGATAAGATCACGCATTGAATGTCTCCGTGGTTTCGATGATTCGTTTTTGAAGGAGTCCAAGTGATTCGTCAACCCCTATAATTCAAAAACTATGGTTAACGCGGGGAAGTTAATTTGTTAACCATATTTGTGAACCAAGTTTCGTTACGCCGCGTTAACCTTAACACGGCCCTACCAGACATGGTTAACGAATCGGCCGATTTTGTTAACCATGTTTTCGCAGAGGGCAAAAAAATGGGAGGCTTTCGCCTCCCTTGGATTTAGCGAAGCTTGGCTTTCGCTTGGACTCCGCGATTGCTTTCCAGCCTGTCCGCGTCGGAAAGCGGCTTATTTATTGGCGCTTCCAGTTGGAGGCGGCGACCCGGCCAAGCCTTGCGAGCGCGCTCTTTGGCCTGTTTCAGGCTTACCGCGCTGACATGGCCCATGAAAGACCGATAGTTCCATACGGGGTAAACAGGCATTTGGTTTTGCATTGAATGTCTCCTCGGTTTCGATGATTCGTTTTTGAAGGAGTCCAAGTGATTCGTCAACCCCTATAATTCAAAAACTATGGTTAACAGCGGATAGCACAAAATTAACCATATTTATGAACCCGGCGTTAACCTTAACATGGGGTTAAGAGTTAATTCTCCGTTAACCATATTTGTTGTTTGTTTGTTGTGATTCGGTCTGCTATCAAGAGCAATGGCCACAGGAAGGCGATTCGTCCCATTTTGGGACGGGTCTGGCCGTGCCATGGTTAACACGTCGGTAACCATTCGGTTGCGATGGTTAACGGATCGGTAACCATGCCCGTTAACCACGGGTAAAATGGGCCTGATCCAAAACCCCTCCACTCCATAGCAAAATGACCTCGCTCCATAGGAATCGAAAATGAGTCCGCTCCATAGGAATCGAAAACGCGCCGGGTCCATAGCTGGCCCGACGCGTTTCCGGAGATTCACCCTTAGAAAGGGGCTGCGAACAAAAAGAGCAGCAGGGCGATGAATATCTTCACGATGCCTTCAACCAACTCCATAGGCTAGGCCTCGCTTTCGTAGTCGGGGAGTCCAGCCTCGGCGCGCTCGGCGTCGTAGTGGCGAAGCACCATTGCGAGAAAGTCCGGCGCGTGATTCATCCCACTCTGATCTGCCAGATGCAATAGGTCCGTTATCATCGCGATACATGCCGTAAGCAGGTCGTCATCGCTTTCTTTATGGGCCTGATACTCGGCAAGGCCCCATTCGGCAAACTGGGCGCGGTCGGCCAGTTCGACGCGCTTGTCGCCCTGCGTTACGGCGTTACTCATGCGGCGACCCCTCTTCGAGGTCTTCGAGAAGCCAGACCTGCGGGAGGGTAACGCTTTTCTGGATCGTCATCGCGGGCGACAGGCTGAGCGCTGGCATGTCTTCGGAATACGACTCACCAGTCACAACAAGCCCTTCGGCGACTTCTTGGCTGCGGCTGGAAAACTCGATCCCAGTCTGTTCGTCTTGCAGCTTGGCGATCTGCACTTTTGCTTCGTCTTCGCTGTCGGCCACCACGTAGACCGTGGCTGCGATAAGGATTTCTCCTAAGTAAAGTTTCGTCATTGATGTTTCTCCGTTTCCGCTTGATTGTGGTGATGCCTTTCTGCCTAAGTTCGAATGATTCGTCAAGGCCCTATTTCCTCAGCGTTAGGGTCCCCTTAACTGTGAGCGTAGGTTCCCGGCCCTTGTTCTGAGGCTCAGGGTCCCGTTAACCTTAACGCGGTGGTAACCTCCAAAGAAAAGGCCGGATCGCTCCGGCCTCTTCTCATATTTTGAACCAGTCCTGCTCTTCCATGTCGATGACCAGCGTCGCCTCGCCGTGTGTTGGGTTGTGCCACGTTACCCAAGCTTCCCATTGCGTTAACTCATTGTCCGTGGGCGTGATAGCGTGAACGTCCAACGGGTCGCAGTTGTCGGCGATGAATTGTAGCACTTCTTCCTGCGATTTTGTTAGCTTGATCTTCATCAACTCTCTCCTTTGTCGTTCAGGTCCACGATGATCGTCGCGCCTTCAAATTGACGGGCGCTCTCAAGGGCCACATCGAAGCTGTCGAAGTCTTCCGAATAGCCGCGCTCTCCCGGTGGGCCATCAGAAACGCCCCATTCCGTTTTGCCTAGCGATTCGGGCGGGAAAACGCCGTCGTCGATCTGGTGCTGTTGGATCGGACTGCCCTCGATCAGATACAGTGTTTTGCTGTCTGCGAGCGGCCCTTTTCTGGTCCGTGCGGCGGCGAGGGCCAGCGCCTCGTTGACTTGCTTGGAGTCAGCAACACCTTCGCGAAGGGCGTCGCCCAAGGCAGTGCTGGCCTCTTCTTCAATCGGATCGATGATCCCTGCCTTGACGCCCAGCAGATATTGCGAGCGCGCCACGAGCCGCAACGCGGCAGTGTGAATAGGGCCGGTCTCGGGGTCGCTTGTTTCGGTGTCCAGCGTGTTGGTTTCAGCCAGAATCTTGAAGGCATCAATCGCGATGCAAGCGAGCCTACTTAGGTTGTCAGTATGCATGCGTAAGCCCTCCGATGCTTGGGGTTGCGAGTGTAAGAGCCCTTGCCCTTACGGTTGCGATGCGCCGCACAGCGCGTGATGCGGCCCGAGCGAAGGGCGGCGGCGATAGGGTTGTGTTTCGCGTTGCTCATCGGTTGTCTCCTTGGTTTCGATGATTCGTTTATGCCATGGTCCAAGTGATTCGTCAATAGCAATTTTCAGAAATAAACACTCAGCCCTGTTCTGAGGCTTAGGGTTCTATTAACCTTAACGCGGTCATAAGGTTCAGGAAAAGGCGGGGATTGCTCCCCGCCTCCCTCAAAACTCGGCGTAGAAGCCCTCTTCTTCGAGGATTTCCTTGGCCATATCCACGATCTGGCGGTCGGTCCCATCCCAATCTTCGTGGAGGCTGGAATAGTCCTGATCGGGTAGGTCGAGCACGCCGAGGCCACAGATGCGCGTCAAGGCGTAGTTAATCTTCTTGCCGAAGGACAGGAAGGTTGGGCGGTCGGGGCAGGTGAAGTATTCGATAACGTCCATCGGTTGTCTCCTTGTTTCCGATGATTCGTTTGTGCCATGGTCAAAGTGATTCGTCAAGCACTATTTTCATCAAGTTTCTATTTCTAAAAGTTAGAGTCCTGTTAACCTTAACACGGTGGTAAGATTCAAAAACAGTTAACAAAAGGTTAAGGGCCGGATTTCTCCGGCCCTCTTCCTATTGCTCTTCGCTGGTATCATGCTGGCACTGCCTCAATACCCACCTTGTCAAGCAGCGCGTTGTCGGCCTTCTGTTGCTGAATCATGCCCTTGTAAATGGTTTGTGCCTCTTGCTCGCAGTAGTCCGAGTCGCCAAGGAAGCCCCAGCATGAATCCAGCGTCTCGCCATTCTGGTCTTCGATAGCGAAGCCCCAACAATCGCCGCGAAGATACGAGTCGTAAGTCGCGACTTCCGCTTCGATAAGGGCTTGCGCCTTCTCCCGCTTGACCTGCGTGAGCAGCTTGCCCCCATACTCGCGAAGGATCGTTTCCTTCGTCATGAAGGCGAAGCCGACTTGACCGCTATCCCAGCGGCACGAAAAAGGCTCACAGCGCATCGTGATTCCTGAGTGATCGTAGAGAAACAGGGGAAGCGCCACAATGTCCGAGCAGCGAAGAATCGCCTTGTAGAGGTCCGGCCCATGAGAAAAGTCCAGAGAATCTTCCGAATAATCATCTTCCCAGCTTTCGCGATAATCACGGCTGGCACGGATCGCGTCGCGGGCTTTCTCGTGCCCGTCCTCATCGCCTAGGTCATACCGGCCATGATCGCAACACAAGGTGCTGGCTTCGCAGTAGTCCTTACGCGGGTCGATCGGATCGGGGTCTTGAATAATTTTCAGGATCAAGCCCGTTTCTTCGCATTCCTCTTGATGCGTCACGTATTCGTAGCTCATGCCACGGCTCCTTCGATACGGTCGCGGTCGCGCTTGTTTCGACGCTGAAGTTTACGATCGCCCTTGTAGCGGTTGCGGTCGCGGCTCAGCTTGTTCCGCTCGCCATCTTTCACTTTGATACGCATAGTCTGTCTCCTGTCCGCTTCATTGCGGTGATTCGTTTATGATACAAACACTATCAAAAGTCAACACCCTTTTTCCAGCTCGTTAATAAGCCATTTACCATGTTTCTGGAGGTTCACCACCTTGTTAACCTTAACACGACGTTAAGGCCAAAGAAAAGAGCCGGATCGCTCCGGCCCTCTCCTTATTCTTCGTTCTGATATGCGGTGTTGATTGCCCGAGTCACCAGACTTTCGAGGTCCTTCCCGCCCAGCTTCAAGAAATCGTCTTGGTCGATTCGTTCTTCAAACCACTTGCCGCCCACGGGGCGATTGATTTCATCACCTAACGCGGCCCGAATTATCACATCACCGTCGCGCAACTCGATTTCCAGAGAGAGGTAAATCCACTGTTCATCGGTTGCCGCGTCGATCCACTCTTCGGCCTCCTGATAAAACTCGCCACCCCCTTCGCCGTAGCATTCAAAGAGACCGACGCGGGAGGGGTATTGTCGCGCCCACTCATCGGCTTGCGATTGCTCGCAACGCTCAATCAGCTTGTCTATGAACGGTGTCCCGGTGCCGGTTGAGCCATAAAAGCCGAGAGGCGCAGGCGCACACCATTCGAAGCCCGTGCCGTAATGCATCGGGGCAATCGGGCGGTTGTAAGCGTCAAGCGCCTCGTCACCGTCGCTGGCAAGTTCGCGCATCGCGTCGAGAACGGCTTCCATTTTGGCCTTGATCGTGGCCACTTGAACGTCATCAGTGTAAGTCATAACCATCGCTTGTCTCCTGTATTGCGATGATTCGTTTTTGCATAGTTTAGATGATTCGTCAAGAACTATTTTCCGATTGATAAGGTGTTGTTAACCTTAACGAGACGTTAGGAACCGAAAGAGGGGGCGGATCGCTCCGCCCCCTCGCCCGTTAGCGCCCTGCTTTCAGGGGGAGACCGCTTAGCGGGCAATAGGCCTCGTTTTCGTCTTCGGGGATATAGACGTGCTCCCCGTCACCCTTGTGCGCCGGATCGTGGCTCACCTTGTAGCTTTCCAGCTTGGGCTCGGCTCCGGTCCCTGCACAGCCTTCATAATACCAATACCAGCCATCATCAGTCCGCCAATAGTGATCAGCCCCGTCAGCGTAGATCGTGGCATCGCTGTAATAGAGCACCGATTCGTCCGCCTCGAACAGCACCGCGTCGGTGTATCCGCCTCGGACATCGCACCCGCCATGCACTTGCAGTAGAACATAAGAGGTGTTGTCAATCGAGAGGAACACGAATTGAAGCGTCTGCGACAGCAGGCATTCACCGTTGTAGGTGTTAATAAGCATCGGCTCACCCTCACCATAAAGGCCTCCCACTTCATGGCCTTGTTCTTCGAGCCACGGACCATAGGATTCCATAATGGCGATTTCGTAGTCGTCTTCGCGGCGTTCGGCTGCGAAAGCTTGCCACCGGGCGTCTGCCTCGGCATCATAGTGTAGCACCTCGTTCAACCAGTGATAGAGGTTGATCGTGATTTCCGGGCGAAACTCTTCGCCTTCGCGCTGGAATCGCACGTCCATAAAGACAGGCTCTTCGGCTTCGAAGACGCGGCCTTGGTTGCGCTCCCAGTTGCGCCCATAAGCACCACCGGAATCGAGCGTGTGCCGACCAGTGTTTTCGGTCAACATTTCGATCACCTTGTCCTTGGTGCTAAGAAGGGTAGCAGTGTCATTCATCGCTTGTCTCCTTTTGTTGCGATGGCCCTCATTCCCATAGTCCAAGTGATTCGTCAAGAACTATTTTTCGGATCAGTTAACTTGCGTTAAGGTTAACACGGCGGTAAGGACAAAAGAAAAGCCCGGATCGCTCCGGGCCTTCCCTTAATCGAGGCGGTCGAACCGTTGCTGTTGCTCAGCCCGGTAGTCGCTGTAACGCTCCCAAATCCACGGGTAAACCATTCGCCACTCACGCAACACTTCTAAGCGCCCTTCGTCCCTCTCGACAAAGTTGTCGAATTTCTCTTCGACATAGGACTCCCCGTCGGGGGTCAGCGGATTGTCAAGGAACTCTTCGCAGTGGTCGCAGTGCTGCGGGCAATCAGCTTCGCCGCCACCGTCGGAATAAGGGCCCTTCGGCCACTCATCCGAGTCGTAGCTGGACTCGTCACCCTCATCAACGTGGGCGGGCTTGTCCGTGCCTTGCTTGTAAAGCGTGCCACAAGTGTCACAAAGCAGGGTGGCTTGGAATACGTAAACGTCCATCGAATGTCTCCTTTATTTCGATGCTTTGTTCTCACACAGTCCAAGTGATTCGTCAAGGCCTTATCTTCTGAGCGTTAGGGTCCCGTTAAGGTTAACAAGCGGTATCCGACAGAAGGGTCGCCCCTCCTCTTCCTAGAATGGCGCAGCCAGTAGAAAGAGGAGGGGCGCGATGGCGATCTTGGTTGCGCCCTCGATTAGGTTCAGGATTCCGCTTCACCCCCTTCCTCGGGAACGTCCCACGTCAGTAGGAACCACGCTTGGCAGGTGTCGCCATCAATGTCGTCCGGATGTCCGTCCGGAACTTCGAGTGACGAGTCGAAAAGGTTTTCAGACACATCGCGAGTCGCTTCGAACAAGCGATTGAGCGCGGCCCGAGCTTCGTCGTGATCATACCCGCGACGCGATTCGCCAAGGCCATAGGCGATGGCGTTGAACTCGTCGTCTAGGTCTTGCAAGACATCGGAGACGGTCGATTCGCCATCGACGTAAACGCCCAGCAGCAATTCGCCATCGCGATTGTGGTGATCGTGTAGGAAGCACGAGAGGCACGTATCGATGTGATGCCACATGAACGTGACGCCAGCGCTTTCGCGGGCAGCCCGCGTTTGCTGATCAAGAGAAGGAAGAATCACCGCATGTCTCCTTTGTTGTTGCGATGATTCTTTCTCACACATTCCAAGTGATTCGTCAACACAATTTTTGGGAGCCTAACGCGCTGTTAAGGTTAACGCGAGGTTACGAAAAAAGAAAAGGCGGGGATCACTCCCCGCCCTCCTTAGGCGTAATACTCGCCGGGGTAGAAGGTCAAGTCGAAACTGTAATAGGGCTCGACAAGGCCGATGTTCATGGTAATCGACATCGACACTTGCACGCCCCAATGATATGGACCAGCTTCCCACATGACAAGCCACCGATTGCCGTTGCCATCGTATGCGGATTCGCCGGGAGCGACAATGCGGCATTCGATGTCTGGCTTTTGTCCCTCGGCTTCGGCCCGCTCGCAGACGGCGGCGTAGAGCGCCTTGGCGTATTTCTCGGCGTTTCCTTCAAAGCGCGACACACGCTTGAAGTGTTTCACGATTGCAGCTTTGAGGCCAGCCATGCGGGCAGCTTCTTCGGCTTCGGCTTGTGCAAAAATACTCGTCATAGAATGTCTCCTTTGTTTCGATGATTCGTTTGTGCCACGGTGCAAGCGATTCGTCAAGCACTATTTTCAACGTAGTTAACGGGATCGATAGCGTTTGTTAACCTTAACACGACGTTAAGGGCAAAAGAAAAGGCCGGATCGCTCCGGCCCTCCCTCCTAGCGGAAGTAGTAAGTCACCCCATCAAAGTCCGCCTCGCTGTAGTCCTGCTTGACGTTCTCGGCGGTCGCCTCCCAGTCGATCACGATGAAGCTGGGCAGGTCGCTCGGCAGGCCGTAGCAGTCTTTGACAAGCTCCTCGACGTAGTCGGTGAAATAGCTTTCCCGAATCAGTGTTTCACCGTGCAGGTAGTCGGTGCAATAGTCCTCGACCTGCTTGGCGAACGCTTGCAGGCTTTTCAGTTCGTCGGCGTCGTCCCACTCGGCAAGCGCCTTTTGCGCCTCTTCGAGTTCGCTGGCATATTCTGCCAGCTTTTCGCGTTCGGGTGTGTCGTCCTCGTGCTCGCCCAGTTCTTCAATGCGTTCGAGCATTTCGTCGTAGACTTCTTGCACCTCGTCAACCGCTTTGGTGAGGACTTCGAAGTCGCCTTCAATGTCCTCAATAAGTCTGATCAGGTCGCGGGTGTCGATCAGGTCTTCGGTGTTGTCAACATTTCTCATTTTCGATGTCTCCTTGGTTTTGATGATTCGTTGTTTCACGTTCTAGGTGATTCGTCAAGCCCTCTTTTCTAGGAAGTTTACCCGCTGTTAAGGTTAACAAAAGGTAAGTTAAAAATTAACCAAAAAAGGCCGGGTTTCCCCGGCCCACGTTCTTAGGCCATATCGTATTCGGCCCGGTCGATAACAGGTTGCAGTTCCTTCCAGACCGATTCGCAAAACTCGTTGGCGGTGTAATCGCTAATTACGTCGTAGCCAGCATTTCCGTAGATGAACATGAACCAGCCCAATCCGTTGCCCCCAGCGTCGTGCGCTTCGAGCAAGTCACCATCGGTCGTAAACATCGCTTGGATCACAGCCGCTTTATCGGTGCAGTTCTCGACTATCCACTCGCCGTTGCCGTGCGAATCGTCGTTGAGATGCAGGACAGCGCCGCGAGCAAGCAACGAATCGATCAAGGCGGCTGCGATGCGGCCTTCGATTTTGATGCGTTTGGCGGTGTGTTTATCACCGCGTTCGAAAGCTTCTTCGGCATATTTTTTGAAGTAACCGTAGTTCATCGAATGTCTCCTTTGTTTCGATGATTCGTTTTTGAACGAATCCAAGTGATTCGTCAAGCACTATTTTCAACGTAGTTAACGGAATCAATGCAATCTGTTAAGGTTAATAGGGGGTGTAAGTCAAAGAAAAGGCGGCTTTCGCCGCCTGATCTCAGCGCCATCGTTGTTTGAATGATCGAACGGCATTTTTATATGGGACGATCTTTCCGAAAAAGCCATCGCCTCCCATGTCGCGGTGGTGGCCTACCTTACCTGCTTCCGCTTCGTCGCGATCTACATATTGGGTTGCTTTGCGTGGATCGTCATGAAGAAAAACAGTGCCTTCCCGCTTTTCGACGAATCCATGGCGTGTGTGGCGGTTATAGTAGACAACGAATGCCATCAGCAGAAGCCCTCTTCTTCGAGGATTTCCTTGGCCATATCCACGATCTGGCGGTCGGTCCCATCCCAATCTTCGTGGAGGCTGGAATAGTCCTGATCGGGTAGGTCGAGCACGCCGAGGCCACAGATGCGCGTCAAGGCGTAGTTAATCTTCTTGCCGAAGGACAGGAAGGTTGGGCGGTCGGGGCAGGTGAAGTAGTCTTGCAGTTCCATCGGTTGTCTCCTTGTTTCCGATGATTCGTTTGTGCCATGGTCAAAGTGATTCGTCAAGCACTATTTTCAACGTGGTTAACAGAATCGGTAGGGTTTGTTAACCTTAACGCGGCGTTAAGGGGAAAAGAAAAGGCGGGCCGGAGCCCGCCAATTCCTTAGGCCGATTCCAGTTCGGCGAGAGGGTTTACCCCGTAGTGTTCAGCCACGGCTGCCAGCACTTGCTCGATGTAGGTGAGCGATTCGAGGTGGTATTCCCGCACGGCCTTTTCGGTGGCCCGGCCCGGTCCACGTGAGCGGACAGTGCGATGAAAGTCGCCGCTGATGAAGCTGAGTTTCGTCCGGAAGCCGTAATCGGTCTTGTAATCGACCCCGGCGCTGGTCGCGAATCCGCTGTCATGCTTGGTGGTGGTAATTTCAAGCTGAGCAGCGCCCGGCTCATCGCATGAGAGTAAGGTGCTTGCGTCTTCGATCACACCGGGGAGGCGAATCACCGTTTTGGCTTGCCAGCCTGATTTTCTCTTTTCGACCGTGGTTGTGAGGTCGGCTGCGTTGATCGTCATTAGTCTGTCTCCTGTTGGCTTGATTGCCGTTTATGGTTGTGCTAAAGTCCAAGTGATTCGTCAAGCCCTATTTTCACAATTTTTACCTCCTATTAACCTTAACACGGCGGTAAAGATTCGAAAAAGGCCGGGATTACTCCCGGCCCTCCTCACTCGAAGGTCACGAACTCGTAGCCTGCCAGTGCGTGGCTCATTCGTCATCCTCCACCTCGACCGCTTCAACGTCGCTGACTTCCCAGCGAATTGAATCAACCTCATATGCTTCGGAATTGTCGAACTCGTATTCCTCGACCCCGGTCACCGCCTCTTCGACGCTGTCCGCCTCGACCCATATCCGCTCGCGTGTGACTTCCGTCTTTGTGTATTCGATCAGAACTTTCGGCATAGTGTGTCTCCTTGCTGTTGCCTTTAGTTAGCCGAGGGTCCGGGCCTTGCTGCTGCTCTGCCAGTCAGTAGGTGCTTTCCCCTCGGCTTGATTCGTTACTGCCAAAGTTTATGTGATTCGTCAACACTTATTTTCACAAAGTGTTACCCAATGTTAACCTTAACACGAAGTTAAGGCCAAAGAAAAGGGGCGGATCGCTCCGCCCCTTTCTTTATAGGTCCGCCAGTTCCTTGGCCCCACAGGCCACAAGGAAGCGGGCGCGGTCAAATCGTGGGTTGGTGTCTGCAAGGTGGTCTGCGAAGTGTTCACAGATGCCTTGCCGCTGGTTGTCAAACACGCCTTGATTCGGGCCAAGTTCAGCGAGGATCGCGGCAATCGTGGCAAAATGGCGGTGTTGCAACTCGCCCTTGCCCGAAGTCTTGTCCTTGCTAAGCGCAGAGTGTGGGATTAACGCCACGGCGATTCTCCTTTCCTTGGGTGATGAGAGCCGAGAGGATAGCGATGCGAGTGCGGCGCTTTTCCTGACGGCGGCGTTTATGACGGCAAATAATCATCGGTCTGTCTCCTTTTGCTTTCCGATGATTCGAAACTGCCAGAGTTCGGGTGATTCGTCAACATCTATTTTCATTTATTTTGGCGGCTGGTAACGTCGCGTTAAGGTTAACAGCGCGGTAAGGGTAAAAGAAAGGGGCGGATCGCGCCGCCCCTTTCCTATGTTCTTGCTCCTTCGGGCGTTGTCATGCTCACGATCCACCACGGGTCGTCCCAGCCACACTTCTCGGCGTGGCGGATAGCGTCTTCTCGTTCTTCCCAAGGGCCGATATAATCGAAGCCCTCAGCCGGATTACCCACGACAAGCAAAGTTTTCGTGTTTGGCAAGGTCTATCTCCCCCTAGCGGCGCAGGTCTAAACCGGTCTCGGATTCGAGCGCGGTCAGTTCGGTGATGGCCCAGTTGCGGCTGTTCTTCGACTGGCGAAGGTCGTTGATGGTGTTGTTCAGCTTACGGGCCTTGGCGATGATTTCGCCGATGGGTGAGTTCTTGTTGATAATCATCGGGTGTCTCCTTTTGTTTCCGATGATTCGAAACTGCCAGAGTTCGGGTGATTCGTCAACACCTATTTTCACTTTGTGTGAACAGGTGTTAACCTTAACAAAGCGGTAACGGGTAAAGAAAAGGCGGGCCGGAGCCCGCCGATTCTCAGAGGTGGTTGCCCGCTTCGTGGATGTCGAGGGCTTCGCTCATGATGTCGTCATGCAGCTTGACCAGCATCAATTGGCGTTCACGGTGCAGGGCGCGATCCAGCGAATACTGGTGATCCTTGCCCACGTAGTCGCGCCCGTGGGGATTCAGGGCGGTCATGGCGTCCATCGCGTCTTTCAACGCGGTGAGAGCCTTGCGGCGGTCCTGCACCATTTGGGCAGGCGAGGAGCCGTTACGGCTGATTTGGGGATTCATGATCGGCATCGGCTGTCTCCTTGTGTTTCCGATGATTCGAAACTGCCAGAGTTCGGGTGATTCGTCAACACCTATTTTCGCGGCTGGTAACTTTGCGTTAAGGTTAACGCGGCGGTAAGGACAAAGAGAATGGGCTAGTAGCCCATCCCCTCCAAGCGGCGTTCTTGTCGAAGCTGTGCCCGGTCGCGGTTGTCTTGGCACATACGCTTGAACGTCTTCGTGTTCTTGAGGCGTAGAAGTGCCCGGTCATGCGCGTCCCCGTTGGGGCCGAACACGTTCTGACGGTGATAACGCATAAGGCGTTGCAGCTTCTCGATTAGGTGCAGCGTTACCATTCCACGATCCCCTTACGGCAAGCCGCTTCCAGTGCCTTGGATGTATCCGGACGAATTGCATGGATGTCGCCAGCAGGCCGGGCATTGGTGAAGCGGTCGCCCTTGTAGAGGCGGAAGCCAAGCAAGGAAGGACTCACCTTACGCAGCTTGTGCGCTTGCTCGCGGGCGGCGGCATAGGCTCGCTCCTTGCCGAAGCGCCCATCAACGATAAGGACTCCCTCCGATCCGAGCGCTGGCGCAGCCTTGCCCACAAGGTCGGCCTTGTAGAAAACGATAAATTGTTGCATCGAATGTCTCCTTTGTTTTCCGATGATTCGAAACTGCCAGAGTCCAAGTGATTCGTCAATACCTATCTTCGAAGTAAAGGCGCGCGCTGGTCTGATCGGGGAACATCTGGAACAACGCGAATGTCGAGATGGTGGACTTGCTCATGGATCAGCCTCAGAACCGAACCTGCCAGCGATAACCGTTCTCACCTTCCTGCCATTCGCTCTGCGTAAAGCTCTCGAAACCATCGTCAGAGGTGCGGTCATCGCCTTCGGGGATGTCGGTCATGATAAGGTTCGCCATCGTGGCGGGAACGTAGTCAACGACGCGGCCAGCTTCCCCGGCATCGCAGAACACGACCGACTTAGTTTCGTCTTCGCTAAAAAACTCAGCAACGATGCTAGCGAGGGTGCGATTATTGAGTGCGGTGGTCATTCTATATCTCCTTGTGTGGTAGGCCCCTTGCCTCCCCGAAAGTATATAACTACCCGATACCATTTAGGGAGTCAAGTATATAACTACCATTTGTAACTGCCACAATCCAAGTGATTCGGCAAGCTCTATTTTCAAACTTGTTTACCCGCTGTTAACCTTAATAAATGGTAAAGACCAAACTTTAACCCCTGTTTACCTTAACAGCAAGTTACCAAAAGAAAAGGCGGGCCGTGAAGCCCGCCTTCTCCTAGGCGTCGTCCTCGACCCACTTGGCCCCGATCACCTGCGGGTAGAACTCGCGGGTGCCATTCTCGTCCTGAGCCACCCAGACGAAGCCCGACGAAGAGGGATTGTGGGGAGGGTTGCCACCTTGGACGCGGTAGCTGTCGCCCTTGCTGGTCTCCACCACGTCGCCGACCTTCACAGGGGCAGCGAGCACGTCGCCGATGGTGTAACGCAGCGTCCACCCGAGGTAGGAAAGGACTTCTCCGGCCTTGGGGCGGGGAGGTAGGCTTGACTTAATCTTGATCATCGAATGTCTCCTTTGTTTCGATGATTCGTAAGTGCCACAGTCGAAGTGATTCGGCAAGCGTTATTTTCCCTTTCTTGCCCGGTTGGTAACCCGGTGTTAACCTTAACAAACCCCTAACAAAAGAAGGGTCGCCCCTCCTCTCGCTAGAATGGCGCAGCCAGTAGCAAGAGGAGGAGCGCGATGGCGATCTTGGTCGCACCCTCGATAAGGTCTAGGATGCCTGCACCTCCTTTCCGAAGAATGCTTCGAAATCGACCGCCCCGCCCAGATCGTAGCCAGTGGCCCGGTCCACGCGGCGGGAGAACTCCTGCAAGGCATTTGAGAAGGCCTCAGCCTCAGCGTTGCCTCCATCATGGGTGAAGTAGGAGCCTTGGAAGTAGGCCCGAGCCTTGCCGGTCTCGCGGTCGGTGTTGAAGGTATGCACCACGTATTCGCGGGTCTCTTCACGCACCCGCAGCGCAATTCCACCGGGCAGCGTCATCGAGTCGCCTTTGGTGGGGATTTCAAAAATCGTTCTCATTAGTCTGTCTCCTTTTCCGCTTCGTTGCGGTGATTCGTAACTACCCTGATTCGTTGTGATTCGTCAAGCTCTCATTTCACCAAACCTTAACCGCCGTTAAGATTAACAGATCGCGAAGGTTTGTTAACCTTAACGCGGCGTTAACCATGTTTGTTAAGGTTAACGAGAGAGAGAGAATCCTGTTAACCTTAACATGAGGTTAATTTACCCTATGTTAACCTTAACAAGGCGTTAACCATATCTGTTAACCTTAACATGGGGTTAATTTGCGCGACGGTAAGGTTAACGGTTCAGTAACCTAGGGTTACCGATTCGTTAACCATGAGGAAAAAACGATCCGCTCAATCGCGCACCACCAAAATGAGCTTGCTCCATAGAATCAGCCAAAATGAGCTTGCTCGATAGAATCAGCCAAAATGGCCTCGCTCCATAGCATCAGCCAAAATGAGCTTGCTCGATAGAATCAGCCAAAATGAGCTTGCTCGATAACATTTGGAAAAATGGTCTGACCCCATCGGCTCTCTATCCGACGGCTGCCTCGGGCTGCCCTACCATCAGGGCTCCAAGAGTGAAGGGTGATGAGATGGAGTCGTAAGACCCTCAACACAGCAGGTCTGGAGTTTTATCCGGAGGCTCGTTTTGAGGCTTTCAACGATCCACGGCACGCTCAGGTGCTGAGCATGGCACAACAGGTCGGACAAGCCTACAACGCGTTGTGGTGGAGCCAGAAAAGGCCGGGTTTTCCGATATTTAGAATCGGCCAAAATTGCCTGTTAATTTCGGAAAAGTTTTTAGAGCCCTATAAGATACTGATTTTACGAGGTATCTTTTTCGGGCTTTCGAATGTAAATTTCGCTTTCGGGTGTTTCCGAATTTAAGATGGGTAGGAATTGTCCGTTGTCCACGGACACAGGACTGACCGATCAAAGAGTCGAATCGATACGATCTGACCGATCTATGAGGCACCGGAAACTTGTGGCTGAGCAGCGGTGATGGGGGCAATTTTTGGTCTTGATTTCGGAAAAATACCTTTGTGGGAACTATATATAAAGTTCAAGAAAATCAATGGTCTATTTATTAATTTCGAAAACAGGTTTTCCGGGATTTAGAAACAAGAGGCGATCGCAGAGGGGCGGGTGCGCAGCGTTTTTCGGAGACCCGGCCCTTTACCTGAGGGCTAGGGTCCCTGACCTTACGCACAGGGTCCCTCAGTGCAGCGTCAGGGTCCCTGCCCGGCCCTTTTCTAAGACGTAGGGTCCCTCACCAGTGAACGGGCACCACCAATAGGTCAGGCCGTATTTGTAGGGATCGTAGCAACAGGTGAGTTCATACCACTTGTCGGCTACCTCGATGTCTGTGCTGTAGGGGCCGAAGACCTGCGGTTCGCTTTCCTTGGATATGAGCCGATGAACCTCGACCAGCCAACCACCGGTTTCCATGATAAGCAAGGTGATGTTGATCGCCGGGTGGGCTTCGCTGGCTGGTAGGCAGTGGAGCATCCAAATCTTGTTCTTCATGATCTGTTAACCTTAACAAGTAGTAAATTAATCTTTTGTTAAGGTTAACAAATGGAAAACGAGGCTTTGTTAACCTTAACAAATATGGTTAACGCCGCAGAATCACGTCATTAACCTTAACAAATATGGTTAACGCCGCAGAATCACGTCATTAGCGTTAACAAATATGGTTAACGCCGCAGAATCGAGGCTTTAACCTGTGGCGGCTGGGTCCACACCAAAATGAGCCCGCTCGATAGAATTACCGGGCGTGGCCGGTGCCACCTAGCTTCTTGGTTCCTCGACGACCACGCTTACGAGCCCACTTGAGATACTGACTGGTCGCGTCAACTTGGTCATCGTGCTTCCCGAGCGGGAAAGAAACGATCTCCTTCTCGTAATCCGGAAGCCAACTTGCCCGTTCGGGGAGATAGACCTGACCGGCCTCGAACATCGGGGTCACTTGGTCGAATCGGAACTCCTTGGATTGGTGTCCGGAAACCTCGATCGGAATCATCGGAGCCGGAGCGCCACCGTCCTTCTTCAACTGGTAGTAGGACAGGCCGTTGCCCTTCATCTCGATCAGCAGCGCGTCGGCCTGCCAGCGGCGGCACATGCGAGCGATCTCGGCCGACATAACCGGGAACTCCATCTGCTTACGCGACACGTCGAGCAGATAGTGATTGCGGTTGTGATCCTCGGCCCACGCCAGAATGACGGTGTAGTCGGAGCGTTCCTTGACCGTGTTGGCGGCATCCACGGAAACCGTGATGCGCTTGACCTGACCAACCGTGCTCTCATCGGACTTGGCGGGGGCCTTGCTATAGCGCTGGAACCATTCGCTGGAGACAGCACCGCCTTCGATGTCAATCGGGGTTCCCTGATACAAAGAGTTCCACGACGCAGAAGTCATATCACTTCTGAGATTTTCCAATGCATCGAGGTCAAAAAGTTCTGGCCAAAGCGGTTCACCGATGGTGCGACCTAATATGTCGTCGTCGTCTTCACAAATTGCGGGAAGATTGATGATTTCGAAACGATATTTTTTTGACTGAGGCCCCATTTCCTCAAGTAACTCAATTATTTGTTTTTCTTTTAGGTTTTGTAGCTTTCCAGAAAGTTCCAGTTTTTCTTTAAGTGCCTCTTGTTCCTCGACTTTTTCCTTGCCCTCACGGTCGCTAATACGGCCACAAATGTCGTCGCTGTGCCAGCGGGTCATAATGATGCCCAAAGGTGAGCCCGGAAGCAGACGCGTGCTAAAGTCGTCGGCATACCATTTGAATACGGTTTCGCGGATCGTCGGGCTTTCAGCGTCCTTTCGACTCTTGTAGGGATCGTCCACCATGCCGTAGTTGCCACGGAATCCTGAAATACCCTGTCCAGCCCCCTTGGCGACATACTTGCCCTTCATGTTGGTTAGGCCCCAGTAGTCCATGGCCCGCATGTCTTGACGAAGGCGAATTTCTGGAAACACTCGCTTGTAGTCTTCGGACTCGATAATTCCTCGGACGCGAGCGCCAAGCTCTTTTGCCACAAAGTCCTGCGAGTGCCCGGCCTGTAAGAACTTCTGCTTCGGGTTACGGCCGAAATACCAAGCTGGAAAGTGATGCGACGAATGTGTGGACTTACAGTGGCCCGGAGGCATCGACAACATGAAACGCATTGTCTCCTTGGCTTCGGACGCCATGAGGAGATCACCGATCAGGTTTTGGTGAGGGGACATGATGTATCCCTCGTCGCGGTTCATGAACTCGTAGAAGTCATGATACCTTCTGCGGGCGAGTGGCACCCAGACTTCGATCAATTCCTCTTCTGTGACCTCCAGAGCCTCCTCTAGGACACGCATCTGGACGTTCAGGTCATTAGACTGGGCAAGTGACACCAACGCGTCCCAGTCGGCCTCTGTGAGCGGCTGGTTACGCTTGACCGCATCAGCCACGCGAAAGTGGAGCGCTTCCAATTGACGGAAGGTGCGTAGAAGTCGCTCCTTCTTTTCGCGTGCGGTCTCTTTGATCATCGATTAGTCCTTGCGGGGTGAAAGAGGGTTGCCCGGTCCCTCCTCCTCATCCTCTAGCTCCCGACGTGATGCAGCCTTGTTCGCCTTCTCAAGGGCGTTAGTGATCTGACCGATGAAGGCCATGTTGGTTTGCTGCACTGGTTCGCCGCTTGCCTTGGCAAACATGCCCATGGCCTCGCCCATCATCTTGAGCGTATCATTGGCAGCCTTGTATTCTCCGGCGATCTGAGCGAAGCGCACATTCTCAGCCATCATATCCATGAGACGCTGGAAGGACCACTCAATGCCTTTTGCGATGTCAGCGGCCAATATAGGGTCCGCGTCCTCTGCCTGCTTGGCTAGTATTTGGAACTCAGCCTGCCGTCGTGCTTCTTGTTCGCGAAGCTCGGCGATGCGTTGCTTGATGATCGGTTTGTTGTAGAGGTTGGATGCGTTAGAGGAACTGGGCTCGTAACCAGCAAGTTCGTAGGATTCGATCTGGCTGGCTCCGCCCGCAATGAACTTGCAGAAAAGTTCCTGCTTCTTGTTGAGGTATTGCTGGCCCATGTTATTTCTTCTTCTTGGCTTTGAACGGAACACCGTTCAGCAAGCCCGGTTTGAAAGCTTGCGTGGGTTTGGCATCGTTGAGGATGGATGCATACAATGCGATAATAGCAGCCTCGGCTCGGCCGTCGTCCATCTGGCGTCGCCACATATCGGCGCACTGGGGGAAGAACCCTGAGGCGCGGTAACGGGCAGCCTCTTTGTCCTTCGGAACCTGCATGGCCATCTTCCATTTGGCCGGGGTCACTTCGTCAACCGTAATTCCAAGGCCTACGCAAAGGCCGATCGAGATACCGGTAACCTTGCCAAAGGTAAAGGCACCGACGTGACCATCGTTAGGGGTTGACTGCACTTTCTCGATCATGCATAGCTCAATGGGGTAAGTGTCCAGAGCTTCGGCAAAAGCAAGTTCGTCACAGCGCTTACGCTTTTTTCCGCCGACCTCCACTACGAAGGTCGGGGTGTCCCAAACGTGTAGTCTGTGAGATTGGTAATCGAGGACCGCTAGAGCCCCATTCAATCCGGGGTCGATCCCTCCAATGTATTGCATGGCCGTCGCGTGCTCAGATACACAACGTTATCATCAAGGTGCTCGCGATCCTTGGCGAGGCGAGTGCTCAGAGTGAAAAACTCATCGAGCGTGATGTAAGCGTCGAGATATTTGTGAAGGGTGGATGCTGCTTCCAGCACCGGGAGCTTACGCCCGTCCACGAAAATGATCTCGCTCGATGGGATAAACTCGTCGGGTAATGTGGAACATACACCAAACTCACTTACTTTGTCAAGTGATTTTACGACTGCAATGTCGTCAATCGCCACCATGACAGCGATTGCGAAGACTCCCTCTGGCTTACGGATTGGAACAGTTACCGGGAAAGAGAACATTGACTATTCCTCCTCAGGGAACGGTGGGATGAGATGCTTTTTCCCACCGGGGACGGGGAAAGGATCGATGATCAGACAACGATCTTGACGTGGATGGTAGGCACCCACCGCGACGAAAAGTTCACCACAGAACCAATGACCGGTGAAGCGAAACTCCACCTCGTCGAACTTGTCGTAAACCGGTGGGTCACGATCGAAAGCTTGTTGCGCGACTTCAAGCGGTGTGGGCATATGCCGGACAGATAGCCGGAACATATTTCCGTTTCCTTTCCGGAAAGACTGCATGATCCCTGCCCGAAAGAACAGGCGGCGTAGATCAGCGGGTGTAAGAGGGTTCGAGTGTAACGTTCTTGAGCTTGTCATATCCACTCCAGTAGAAAGGTGCTACGACCACCCGGTTGCCGCAAACGATCGCGGCGTAGGTGTCCCCACCAAACATGGCGTCCTCCAGCCGGAAGGTGAGCTTGATTGGTTGAATCGGGAAAGCGGAAGGAGCAGGATTGCCTTTCTCACGCGGAATCGCCACGGCGGAACGCGCGGGCACGTAATCGACGGTCACTTCCGTGCGGTGCTCTTCGGCCATGATACGCATGACCCCTGCTTCTTGCATGGCGATGACGAGATCAGCCAGCGGTAGTTGAACGGTAGGAATCACGCAAGCTCACCCAGCCCGAGGTGGGTGAGCATCCGCTTAAGGTTAACATCGCCTATCTCAACGGCGATCTCCAGAAGCTCGCTTGCCGGAATGTAGAAGTCCCCTGTTTCACACAGAGCACGCACTTCAAGAATCGGGTCCCGTGTGTTGGCTGGTAGGCTGTCGTAGTTGACCCAGCGTGTAGCTGAAATCGCGGTGACCATACCAGCAGCAAGGTCATCGATGTCGTAACGGACGAAATACATATCAAGTGGTCCGGGGTTGTCTTGCTCGGCAAGAACGCCGATCAATGAGGGGATGAAGGCCCCTAACCGCTGGGCTTTTCCCATGAGTGCATATCCATGTGCCAATGTGGCTCTCCTTCTGTTTGGATGTGCCTATGACAACCGAAAATTGCCCCACAGTCAAGCCGAAATAGCACACCTGACCTGCTTTTCAGATAAGCTGTTGATTTTATTGAATTTTGAAAAAGTAGGGAAACTACCGAAAAATAATCGATCCTCGGGAACCGCAGAACTCCGCGCTTCTATCTGCTAGTTCCGCACGTTATATATACTTTTATATTTATATTTAAGAAAAAGAAAGTAGGAAAGCGAACCGAACCATCTGACACCGTTGGAGAGCCCGTCCGACCGTGTGGCAGATCACATACCGATTCACCCAGCGAATTTAGAAATAATTTTCATTAAACGCTCGTTACCCTCATATCACTGACATTATCTAGTAAAATCAGTGAGATACTTTTTTACCACAGTGCATAAAAGGTGGCTCGCTTTGTAAAAACCTACTTTTCCTGATCCTCCATCACCATCACAAGCCAACAATCACCGGACAATTCATCCTCCATCACCATCACAAGCCAACAATCACCGGACAATTCATCCTCAATAACACCAACACCCACCGGACAATTCATCCTCCATCACTAATCACACACCACCATCCACCCCGCCATCACGCTCAACGCATCACGCGCCCTCAAGCCATCTTGGACATATTATCCAACAGCCCACAGGACAAAATGTCACGTGATGATACGGCACAATATTCTTCAATAAAACCACAAAAAGCCTACATTTTTACCTAACACATTGAAAACTATAAAAAATGTTTTCCTGAACTTTTTACCAACTTTTTAGACCCCCAACCAGCCGCAATTCCGTCTTGTCACCGGATAAATTATCCATTGACAAGCGCCACGTGATGTCGTAGCACTCTCTCAGACATGCGAAGCATCATCTCAGACATGCGAAGCATCGAATCACAAACAGGAGAC
>Ga0210043_1000048_pt1 | contig 135250 bp, 140 predicted proteins | sample CryGeymet201501t_FD_183990 | JGI IMG/M metagenome (GOLD analysis project Ga0210043, IMG submission 183990) | Groundwater microbial communities from Crystal Geyser aquifers in Utah, USA - Crystal Geyser metaG 2015-01t (SPAdes) (version 2) | ecosystem: Environmental > Aquatic > Deep subsurface >...
TATCGTCACCCACTTCTTTGGCAACTGTGTAAAAACCATTGAGTATTTCCTGATCACGTGGGGAGAGTGATGACTTATCGATATCTTTTTTCCCCTCTGTGTTAGTGAGCACAAAACGACTAATGTTCCAGAGTTTATTAGCAAAGTGCTTGTAACCTCGAATCTTATCTTCGGAAAGTGGCACGTCGTTTCCTGGAGCAGCACCAACCACTAGAGATAGACGAGTGGCATCTGCACCGTACTTCTGAATCATATCCAAAGGATCAATGATATTACCCTTAGACTTTGACATTTTTTGTCCCTTTCCGTCTCGAACCATTCCGTGTAGGTAAACATTTTTGAAAGGAACTTCACCCACTAAGAAAGTGCTCATTAGAATCATTCTCGCTACCCAGAAGAATAAGATGTCATAGCCAGTCTCTAGAACTGTGGTTGGGTGATAAGTCTTAAAGTCTTCAGTTTCCTCTGGCCAACCAAGGGTTGAGAATGTCCAAAGTCCAGAAGAGAACCAAGTATCCAGTGTGTCTGGATCTTGTTCCCAACCCTCACCCGGTGAATCAATTTGCACCTTTACTTCATCTCCCCTGAACCAAGCTGGAATTCGATGTCCAAACCATATCTGACGAGAGATGTTCCAGTCACGCAAATTGTCTATCCAGTGGTAGTAGGTTTTGTTGAACCGGTCAGGTGCGATACTTATTTCCTCACCTTCAACAGCCTCACGCATACGTTCCTTAAGAGTCATTACTCTTCCGTCAGGGAACTCCACTTTCTTGTTCACAGCAATAAACCACTGCGCCTTGATTTGTGGCTCAATAACCTCGCCGGTACGTTCGGCAGTAGAAACATTGTGAGTGTAATCCTCTTCCTTTTCCAGTAGCCCTTTAGAGCGAAGCTTCTCAATAATATTTTCGCGGGCTTTCTTGATATGTTGTCCCGCAAATTCACCGGCAATAGGAAGTAGTATTCCACGCTCATCAATGACTTGTTCTTTGTCTAAGTTGTGACGGCCGGCAATTTCAAAGTCGGTCGCATCGTGCCAAGGTGTAATTGTCATTACACCAGTACCAAACTCCATATCAATCGCTTCATCCTTGATGATGGTTGCAGTGATGGGACCATTAATCCACTCTAGCTCAAGCGTTTGACCATGTTCATACTCTTTATATCGCGCGTCGTCTGGATGCATCACTACATACTTATCACCAAACTTTGTTTCGGGTCTTGATGTACCAATAACAAACGGACCGTACTTTAAGTAATAGAATTTATCTTTACGTTCTTCGTGAACAATCTCATCATCAGAAATAGTAGTTTGTCCCTTTGGGTCCCAGTTAACAATACGCTCACCACGGTAGATTAATCCTGCGTCATACATACGCACAAAAGCTTCCATTACTGCACGGTACCGCGTTTCATCTAGTGTGTATGCATAACGACTCCAGTCTAAGCTTGATCCCATACTCTTAGTTTGTCCAATGATTGTGTCCTTACTAGCTTCAGCAAATTCTCCCACTCGTTTCAAAAGTTCTTCACGCCCAATATCGTGTCTTGTCTTTTTTTCTTTTTTATAAATCTCACCTTCTACTTTTGACTGGGTAGCGATAGCCGCTGAGTCAGTACCAGGAATCCATAAAGTACGCTTGCCGAGCATCCTGTGGTAGCGAACTAGTAGGTCCTCAACAGCTAGCATGGCTGCATGACCCATATGAAGTACTCCGGTCACGTTTGGTGGCGGAAGCACAATAGAGAATGTCTCGGCGTCAGGTGAAGTGACACCTTTCTCTATACATACATCTGGATTAAAGTATCCTGATTCTTCCCACTTTTTATACAAACTCTCCTCATTCTCCTGAGGGGAATAAGGCTTCAAAAAGTCCGGATTTATAGCGTTTTCTTTGGGTTCCATAACTTAGTCAATTTATCACAGACTAGACTCCTCTGAAAGTGAGCGGTTGCCGGAGGCGACAAGTGGAGCGAGAGACTCTAGGTTAGGTGCCAGAGCCAAGGCGGCTCTCGCGTGCCCTGCGAGCGCAATCATTATGCTGTTATCGGTAGAGAGTTTAGGGTCAGGTAGATAAAGTTCTAGGTCTGGATACTCACGACTAAAGAACTCAGTGAAGGTATTGCGGATGTAACTATTAGCTGAAACACCGCCACCAAGAATGAGTGACTTAATATTATATGTATTGATAGATGCTTCAGTCTTTTTAAGCAGTACCTCAGTGACAGAGTCTTCAAATTCTCTCGCTACAGAACGAATTTCATCTTCACTTAATTCTTTGTCTTGCACTGCATAGCGCACGGCTGTCTTAAGACCTGAGAATGAAAAGTCTAAGTCACCCGAGTCGAGCATGGGGCGCGGAAGTTTCTGAAACGGAGGCAAGTTAGCGCCTCGGGCTTCGCTCGCTAGGCGACTTATCTCTGGACCACCCGGATATGGAAGTCCCACCAGTCTTGCCACCTTATCAAATGCTTCTCCAACAGCATCGTCGCGGGTTTGTCCGACTTTTTGATAACTAGACCAGTCATCCATCTTAATTAATTCGGTATGACCACCAGAGATTAAAAGTGAGAGAGCCGGGAATTGCAGTTTGGCCAGGTGTGCACCATCAAATACAGAAGACAATACGTGTCCTTCCATATGGTTAACTCCAACAACAGGTATATTCCATATCAAAGATAAAGCTTTAGCGAAGTTCACTCCAACCCAAAGAGTAGGTTCAAGGCCTGGTCCAGCAGTGACCGCAATTAGGTCAATATCGGGTTTGGCATGAGACTCGCAGTAGCTTTTAAGCTCATCAAATAAGCCTATCTCTCGCTCAAGTAACTCGGTTACTATTTCAATTGATGGTATTGACGAGTCTGCAGATTTGCTGTATGTCCCAGAGAATCCTTCCTCGAGGGTTTTTTTGAGCATGGGCACCAATGTCTTGGCGTGCTCGCGTTTAGCCACCGCCGGGAATACGCCACCATATTCGCGATGGATATCAATCTGGGAAAATAGAGAGTTTCCCAGAATCTTGTACTCAGCATTAGGAAAGTCACCGGTAGCCTCAATGAGGGATACGGCAGTCTCGTCACAGGAGGTCTCGATGGATAAAATCTTCATAAGTGACCAATATATTGTATAGTGGAACTATATGCAAAAAGTTGTAACCCATAATGGCGGATTTCATTCTGATGATGTCTTTGCTGTAGCTACCCTCCAGATTCATTTTGGGGTGGAAAATGTAGAGGTGATACGAACACGTGACGAGGCTATTATTGCTTCAGGTGACATTGTAGTGGATGTGGGAGGAGTTTATGAACCAGAGAAGCAACGCTTTGACCACCATCAAGTGGGCGCACCAGGTAGAGAAAATGGCATTCCTTACGCTGCCTTTGGTTTAGTGTGGAAAGAGTATGGTGAGAAAGTCGCTGGCTCGAAAGAGGCAGCAGAAGTCATTGAGAGAAGGTTAGTAATGCCGATTGATGCTAATGATAATGGCGTGTCTGTTTACCAAACAGTTAGAGATGATGTTTCTCCCGCAACCATTCAAGATGTGGTCAGTTTATTTAAACCAGCCTGGCAAGGAGACGAAAATGTTGATGAAGGTTTCTTGGAAGCGTGTGCACTAGCTCGCACCATAATTTTAAGAGCAAAGATGCATGCTGAGGCAGGAGTAAAGGAAGCACAATTAGCAAAAGAAACATACACCAACAGTCCAGATAAGAAAGTCATCGTTACTGATGTTGAGTTTTCAGGACATCTTTTAGTTGATTACCCAGAGCCGTTGTTTGTAGTCAGTCCAGATGAAAATGGTAACTGGGACGCAACCGCGATTCGGAAAGGATTTGATTCATACGAAACTAGAGTCAGATTTCCCTCAGAATGGGGAGGACTTAGAGACAAGGAATTGGCAAAAGTTTCAGGTATTTCTGACGCAGTGTTTTGTCACAAGGCGGGATTTCTTTTTGTGGCAGGGAGTAAGGATGGGGTTTTGGAGGCGGTTAAGAAGGTTTTGGGCGAGTAAGCTCTCATCACATAAAGACAAAATCGCCCTAATGGGCGATTTTATCTTTATGTGCCCGATACAAGGTTCGAACTTGTGGCCTTTCGCATGTCGAGCGAACGCTCTACCAACTGAGCTAATCGGACGTCTATTTAGTTTATTTTATCAAGATAGGCATTAGCAAGATACACCAATTTTCGCTGAATTGCCACACTACCACAATGTACGTTGCACACTCCTTTATAGGTCGCATATGTTTTTGTGCCTGCAGTTCTTTTGTCTCTGTTTACACGTTTGAACGCACTGATTGGAAGTCCTAAAGCTCGAGACCAATATTTAATCGTTTCCTCGACATCTTGGTCATAGCGCAAATATAAGACAGCATAAAATTGTGTACGTTCTAATCCGTACAATTTAGATGTCGCAGCTATAAAAAATCTTAAAATACTAGGATCAGAGTTTGGTAAAGAGGTTTCAACTTTTCGCTTTGTGCCTTCGCCCAAGTAAAGTATGGCAAGAGCTAGTTCCAGTGTAGCCCTGTCATCCTGATTGATTTTGTCTAGCGTCTCTAGCGCCTCCTCGTGTGCCTTTTTTAGACGTAATCGCTTTTGTTCATTGTGCCATTTTACTGCTCCTTTTCTAGCTGTCACCAAAGCTTTGGTCCAATTGTCATGTAGTTTTTGTTTTTGCTTGTTGGTTAAAGGAACGGTTTTTAACCAACCGCTCAAGTTTGAGCGGGGTATGCCAGTACGCTTTTCTATTTCTGGTATAGATAGACCTTGTTTGCGTAACTTAATAGCGCTAGGCTTCAATGATTCGTATTTAGAAACTCCCATGTATACATAATAAGCTCTCTGATTCAGTTAATCCACGATACATTGTGCATATGATTTGGGGTGGCAGATGAGTGTCCACCTTGTGCTATATTTTACTAATGTTAGAACAGAAAATACCAAGTAAATCTTTTGATTACATAGTATTTATTACGCGTCCTCATAAATGGTGGGCTCTGGGTGCTATTGGTGTTGTGGTAATAGCGGCAACACTGGACCAGTCAACCAGTTATATATTTAAGTTGGTGATTGACGCTGTTGAGGCCGGAGAGACTCAGACTGCATTGTTGTGGGGATTGTTGTTTCCTGTGGCAATTTTTCTTATCCAAAGTATGTTTCGTATTAGTGGTTACTTTGGGATGCAGTGGGCTATAAAAACGAGAAAAGATGGATTTGATACGTTATTCAATCATGTTACAAATCATGGTCACGAATATTTTAGTGATCATTTCGCTGGTTCTGTCCATAACAAAATACGCAACGTAGTTGATGGTGTTGATAGTTTGATCCCAGAAATATTATGGACGTTTATAAACTCCTTTGTGGCAATGGTGGTGACGTTCTTTTTTATCCTTTTTGTAGATGTTTTGTCGGCGGGTATCTTTTTAGGATTAATAGCTACACTTCTTGTCGCAAACTATTTTATGGCACCAAAGAAGCAGTTGCTTTCTAAGAAAAACGCAGAAGCATCATCTGTCCTTCATGCACATATGATAGATATCTTGTCTAACATATCGGCCACTCGTCAATATGCTAGAAAAATGTTTGAAAAGAGAAGGATAGCAAAACTTACTGAAGTCCATCATGATACTAATAAAGCTAGCTGGATATATACCGAGATAATGCTTTTTATAAACGGAACCATACTTTTCATTTTTGGTTTCACCATGTTTTATATTTTAGTGTCTCGTTGGAATGATGGTGACATTACTACTGGGCAGTTCGTCTTAGTGGCGTCACTAATTGGACAACTTTCTGGGACGCTGATTTTTATAGGTCGTGCCTTTAATAGTACCGCTCGCACAATCGGTGAAGTTAAGGAAGGTTTTGAGGAGCTGTTGGTCCCATTTGATATTATTGATTCCAAGGACGCAAAACCACTAAATTTATCAGAAGCTACTATAAGTTGGAAAAATGTCACCTTCACCTACGGTGAGAATAGAGTGTTTGATGAGTTTGATTTAGTCATTCCGTCTGGGCAACGAGTGGGTCTCGTTGGTCCTTCTGGAGCCGGGAAAACCACCTTTGTGTCATTACTCCTACGTCAGCATGATTTAAGCAATGGAGAAATACTGATTGACGGGCAGAATATTGCCGAAGTGACACAGGATTCTCTGCGAGAAAACATTGCGGTGGTACCTCAAGAGCCGCTGTTATTCCATCGCTCTATCCGAGAGAACATCGCTTATGGAAAGCCAGATGCAACCGATAATGAAATAATGGCGGTAGCACGACTAGCTAAAGCTCATGAGTTTATCAGGGACTTAGCGGAGGGTTACGATACACTGGTTGGAGAGCGTGGTATCAAACTCTCAGGTGGTCAGAAACAACGAGTGGCTATTGCGAGAGCAATGCTTAAAGACGCACCGATATTAGTGCTTGATGAAGCAACCTCTGCTCTTGATAGTGAGAGTGAGGTGGCGATTCAACAAGCACTCCATAAACTAATGGAAGGAAAGACAGTAATTGCTATTGCTCACCGTTTGTCGACACTCCGTGAGATGGACCGCATCATTGTGTTGGAGGGAGGAAAAATAGTCGAGGACGGCTCACATGATTCCCTGCTCCAATATGACGGAGTGTACTCACGTTTGTGGAAACATCAGGCAGGAGGGTTTTTGCAAGAATAACTATTTGTGACTATGAATAAAATGATTAAATTCAAAAATGGAATAGAGTGTCCAGCTTTAGGCTTTGGGACTTGGAAACTACAGGGAGAAGAAGCAGAGCGCGCAGTCAAAGAGGCCATAGAGGTGGGGTACCGGCACATCGATACTGCTGACCGTTATGAAAACCACCTTGAAGTAGGGAGAGCCATCAATGAATCAGGTGTGGCTCGTGATGATTTGTTTCTGACTACTAAGTTGTGGGATGAGGACCTGAGTGGTGACCGGGTAGCTTCTGTAGTAGACAGATTCTCGCAAGAACTTAATGTCGAGTATGTAGACCTTCTTTTGATTCACTGGCCAAACAAAAACGTTCCGATAGAAGAAACGCTCACCGCTATGAAGGCTTGTCAGAATGCTGGTAAAGTGCGAAGTATTGGCGTTTCAAACTTCACTGAACATCATCTTGAGGACGCTTTAGCCACAGGTATAGAATTTGTTACCAATCAGGTTGAAGTGCGTCCACACTTTAACCAAGTAGCTATGCGAGAGTACTGTGCCAAGAATAATATTGTGGTTACAGGTTATTCTTCGCTGCGGGCAGGGGACATGGCCGAGCCAGTGATAGTAGAATTGGCCGAAAAGTACAGAAAGTCTTCAGCACAAATAATATTAAATTGGGTGGTGAGTCGCGGAATGATTGCATTGCCACAAAGTACAAAAGTAGAGAGGATGAAGGAAAATCTTGAATCATTAGATTTTTCTTTGTCTCCTGAGGATTTGTCACAGATTGACCTTGTTACTCAAGAGAAAAGGTATAATAATCCAGACTTTGCTGAATTCAGTTACTAATTAATTTTCTTAATTCTGTATGCCTAAATTTGAATCTTTTGGTGGAAATGTTAATAAAAAAGAGAAATCTGCCGAGAAGGAAGTTCTACCAGCTGATCTTGAACCCAATTCCGGTGAAATGAGCCCAGAAGCGATGAAGGATTATCTCTTTGATCAATACCTGAAACAGCAATTGGTTGAAGAATTTTTCGATAACCTTAGTGAATATTTAGACGACAAAGAAGTCGATGAAATGAGAGCAGTTCTGTCAGAATATGACGATAAGGATGTCTATGCTACTTTGTCTTTGCCACACGAATTAAGAGAAAGAAAGTTTAGTGAATTCCAAAAGAGGATAGAGGATGGTACAAAAGAAGCTGGACAACTAATGCAGGATTTTGTTCAGTCAAGCACACAGTATGGTTTTAGTATTGGCTACCACACTTCTCCTCATGATATTAAACCGAGTGAAAGCGGTCAGTGGATTATAAAAGGATACGAAAATGATCATCGTGATAACGATTTGTCGAGAGCATATTACAGCACAAAATATCGTCACTTGTTTAAAAAGAAGGACCCAAAGTTTATCTACATAGTCAGGACGGACCCATCGACTCATAAGACTGACGGTAATTGGAGTAGAGCAGGATCATTAAGTGTGGTTGCAAGGGTACCTTTTCCTGACGTTGTAAATTATGTTGAAAACACTGTGCAAGATATGGAAAAGAAAAAAGCAGACAACACTTAGTTGCCTGCAAGAAATTTGGGACTTAGGAGAGAGCATCACGTATTGCGAAAGCAAAAGCCTCCACAGTGACTTCATCTTCTCTTAAGATTTTTCTGATTCGGGTGTTTGAACCCTTTTTCAGAAGTGTGTGCAGCGACTTTCCGTCTTTGGGAAAATCGTTGCTGGACTGTTTTATCAGGGAATTCACCACCAGTCTGAGTTTTGCTCGCACTGATGGTAGTCCATTCTCCCAGTGGGGGCCGTGAGCCAGCTTCGCCACTGCGTTCAAATTATTTTCGGTTATTTTCATTGGCGCCTCCCGCCGTTTTGTTTATTATAACCAGATTTAAATTATAGCATATATTTGTATATATTGCAAGATTTGTAATATATACAGATTAAATATCAGCTCTTAAGAAATATTTTACTATCCCCGTCAGGACACCATTATGGCCTGAAATCAAGCCATTATGCTGATATAATAAGACGTCATTGTCAGACTAATAATTCAAAAACAATATGATGGATGATACAACAAACAACCCTATGCCAGCTAGCGATACTCCAGTAGAGCCTGCGGCACCAGCTGCTGACCCTATGGTGGATCCTGCTGCTACTCCAGCTCCTGAAGCTCCAGCTGAAGGAGGTGATGCGACTCCAGCTGCATAAGCTGTACTCGATTCAAACAAAAACCACTAGGTCTAGACCTAGTGGTTTTTGTTTAGCTGGAAAGTTATTAATTTGAGACTTTGTAGCTTTCGGTTTGGTCTTCTGCTAGGTTGGAGTGAACAACGAATTTAGCGCCTTCTTCACGTTTCTTGGCTTCAGCCAGGTCATCTTCAAGTAGCTTGATTCGCCTACGTAGTTGTGTAGATTCAATCCAGTCAGATATAAGGCTTGGTAGTGAAAAAAGGGCGGTCATCATTACTCCGCTAGCAAAGGCTAGTGCCAAAATGATTCCCAGTAGTCCCTCTAACTGCCAGTTGAGAAACATTACCGTAATTGGTTCTGTGTTTTGGAGGAAAAATATAACAGACAAAGCGCCAATCAGAGCTCCTAGTGCGAGAAAAATAAACATAGGTATAGATGATTAAATGCTGTCCTGTTGTTCTAAAGCGTTCTCCGCCTTGTGTGTGTTCACTGTGCGTCCCATTAAGACTAACTTAATAATTCCCCAGACTAGTACCCAGTACACTGCCATAGCTAGTAGCGTACTCCATTCAAAAACACTTGCACCGACTGCGTTTGTTCCAAATACTAGACGGAAGGGAGCGAGTGGTACAGAGGATAGCGCATAGATGAGTTCAGTGAATCCAGCAGAAGGATTTGCCCCTAAAAGCTTTAAGATAAAACGGAAGGCGAGTAGTACTTCAAGTACATAGAAGATGTACCAAACAATCCTAGTGGCATTGAATATAGTCTTTGTCTCCTCCATGGTTGGCTGGTTTTGCATAGGTTGTATAAGATTACTGCTAATACTTTGAGTGTAGCCCACATCAGGTGGCTTCACAACCAAGACTAGCTAGTAGCTTAAAAATTACAATGATAGGTATAACCAAAATATGTTGTCTCTGTAACTACGAGTTAGAAAAGTAATTTGCCTCTGTGGTCACGAATCACTAAGTATATTTGTTTGCTGACACTCCAAATCTAATATCGTTGTTTGCGTCAGCAAACAATTAAAACAAGGGTTGCCGGAGGGCAACACCTTAGATAGAAAGAAAACCCAGTCCTGCGAAGCAGGTTTTCTTACTAAGTGTTCGCGACCCCACCTCACTCGTTCGTAAACTCACATCGCTCCGGTCATCACATAGGCACAAAACTGAAACTATTCAGTTTCTACACATGAAAACACTGCTTCCGAGGAAGCAGTGTTTTCATGTGTGCCTATGTGATCCCACGGAGAATCGAACTCCGATTTCCAGGATGAAAACCTGATGTCCTAACCGTTAGACGATGGGACCAATTGACTTAAACTCACTGGTATTAAGTGGACACATCTTATCAAAAGTGTCGAAAAATGCCAGTTTTTAAGCTATTGAAGCCAGATTTAGATAAGTATGCGACTTCCATAACTATGAAGTTGCACCTCCTTCATTTCTGAAAAGTGATAAAATATTTCTGTGAAAACTCCTAGTTTAGCTGGTGGAACTGTCCATAATATGCCCGCAGACTTACGTAGGGTACTTGTTGCTGACCGGAAAGCAAGAGCTCTCTGGGACGACATTACTCCACTCGCTCGTAACGAATGGATTTGTTGGGTTACGTCTGCCAAACAAGAGGAAACACGTAGACGTCGCTTGAGTGTGGGTCTCGATAAGATGCATAAAGGTATGCGACGCCCGTGCTGTTGGGCCGGTTGTCCTCATCGGACCAAAGCAAAATAACATAAGTACATAGGGCATACTTGGCTGTGTTATTATTTGGACCTATGAATGAAAATAACAGTGAGGGAAGTGGAGTAGGTTTGGGCATTCAGCACCGTAAATCTCCTTTTGCAGAATACTTTAAAGAAGTTATCTATGGCGGTATCGACGGTATCGTCACAACATTTGCGGTAGTGTCAGGATTTTCTGGCGCTGCACTTTCAAGTGACACCACCACACAACTTACCTTTATCGTTGTGCTACTCTTTGGACTCGCGAATCTTTTTGCCGACGCAGTGTCAATGGGGCTGGGAAACTTTCTTTCCGTTCGTTCAGAAAAAGATCAGTATGCAATCTTGCGCACTAAGGAGCAGGCCTTGATTCAAATGAATCCTGCCAGTGAGAAGGATGAAACCATAGCGATAATGCAAGCTAAGGGATTTAGTGCAGAAGATGCTGAAACATTGGCAAATATATACAGTACTAACGAAGATTATTGGCTTGACTTCATGATGGCTAATGAATATGAAATGTCTGATCCGCGTGGAGATAATCCAGTTCTAACAGGGCTAACTACATTTTGTTCCTTTATCGTCTTTGGGGCAATTCCTATCTTGCCGTTTATCTTCTTGCAAGATGTGACTTCAGTCCAAATGTTCCAAGTATCAACCATCGGTACCATCTTGGCTTTAATACTTCTAGGTATGATGAAGTGGAAGATAGTCGGAACTGGCTTCGCTCGCTCACTTGGAGAGGTTGTGTTGGTGGGAGCTACTGCGTCTATAATTGCCTTTGTGGTTGGTACTTTTTTCCGTTTCTAAACAAGTTATACCCCTGACTATCCACTGGTTATCCACGGTTTTTCAACCAAATAAATATGGATAGACACAGTTATTCACTCGCTTTTCAACCTTGTTCTAGGTAACGGTAGTGAGAGAATGTATTAGGTGTGCGGACATGAAAGTGTCCAAGCCAATCATACTGTGGCTACCAGTTGATTGTGCTCACGCAGACCGAACGCTCTGACGTTGTACGGTAAAAGGGCGACCTTATAGGTCGCCCTTTTGCTATCTTTTATATCAGATTTTTATTTCGTCTTCAGTGTCACGTAGATATCTTCGAGTGCCCGTACTGCATCTCCTGCAGAAATATTATTCTGATGATACTTAATATTTGTACAATCACCAGCCGCCCAGACACCTGGTACTTCAGTCTTCTGGGTCCAAGGATCAATCTTTACTCGATTATATTCATCAAGTGGCAAGATATCTTTAACAAATTCGGTGTTTGGAATCATTCCAATTTCCACAAAAACACCAGTAACTGCAATTTCACTTTCTTCGCCAGTTTGAACATTCTTTAGTTTGAGTCCAGAAACAAACTTGTCTCCAACCACTTCGGCAACATCGGTGTTTAGTACGGCTCGCATCTTCGGGTCCTTCATCACTTTCTCGACAGTAACTGGATCTGCTTTGAAAGCATCATTCTTATGTATCAAAGTCACACTCTTTGCGTAAGCGAGAAGCTGGGCGGCTGTTTCGAAGCCGGCGTTACCGCCACCTATTACTGCTACATCTTGGCCACTAAACATTGGTCCATCACATGAGGCACAGTAGGTGAGGCCTTTGTTTTCAAATTCAGCTGCACCAGGGGAACTCAAGGCTCGACGCTTTGAGCCTGAAGTTACTAAAACTGCTGTGGCGGTAAAAGATTCTTCTTTATCAGTTTGTACAACAAAATTTTCTCCATCTTTAGTGAGAGAGGTAACAAAAGTTTTATCTTTAATAGTGAGAATATCACCCGCGTAGGTTTTTAGGTGAGTCTCAAAAGATTTAGCTAGGTCACTTCCAGAGATAGAAGGTGTACCAATCCAGTTTTGGATATCTGGAGAAACGGTACTTTGTCCGCCCCATTCGCTAGTAATCAGAAGGGTCTTGAGTTGCTTGCGGGAAGCATAAACTCCGGCTGAGGCTCCAGCGGGTCCACCGCCAATAATGATCAAATCGTACACAGTTGGTTTCAGTTAGGATTAAACGTGGGTAATTGTATCACAAAGCAGACAGGCGGGAGCCTGTCTGCTTTGTGATTTAGGTTAATACTACGCCGGCACTGGGGTCAAGTTGCTTAATATAATTGTTCGCTACGCTCCAATTCTATTAAGCACTTCCTCCCTGGGCTCGCTGGTTCGTTGCGACAGGACTTAGTCGCTTCCTCACATTGCTCCGCCTTGCGGTCCCTGCCTTTCAGCTAAACCGCATCGAAGACTTGTAGTGAGATTTTGGTGTTTTACTTCAACTTAGACCTTCTTAAGAAGGCAGGGACAGCACCCCAGTCATCATCTTCTTCATCAACTGGGTCGATTGGCTTGGTTTCTCTTTGAGTAGGTACTTCACGACGAGGGGAAGTATTTTCCACTGGCCCTTCCTCTTCCTCCTCTCTTTTTGGTGAACTGATAGAGTTAAAGATTCTACCTCGTACACTAGAATCCTCTGATTCACGGCTACGTACCTCTTCAGGTGCTCTCTCTGGTCTTGGAGACAGCATAGCTGCTTCTCGTTCTTCATTACCAGTAGGGAAGCCGGTAGCGATTACTGTTACCTTCACTTCATTCTTCTTAAGCTTGTCGTCCTTAATTGCTCCAAAGATAACCTTAGCGTGTGGGTCGATTGACTCAGTGATAACGCGAGCTGCGTCCTGAATTTCAAGCATTCCAAGGTCGTCACCTCCAGCGATTGCAAACAGCACACCCTTAGCACCGTTGATTGAAACTTCTAAGAGTGGAGAATTGATAGCGGCACGAGCTGCCTCTTCGGCACGCTTGTCACCGGAAGCAGTACCAATACCCATCAAGGCTGAGCCAGCGTTTTCCATCACACTTCTGATGTCGGCGAAGTCTACGTTGATGATACCTGGCATGGTGATGAGGTCAGAAAGACCTTCCACTGCATGCTTCAAAATATCATCACACATTGTGAAGGCACCCTTAACGGTAGTCTCTTTATCTACTATCGCAAGTAGTCTATCGTTAGGAATCGTGATGAGCGCATCCACTTCTTTCTTTAGTTCTTCAATACCTTGGAGGGCTAGACGCATTCGCTCTTGTCCTTCGAACAAGAAAGGTTTAGTTACTACTCCAACAGTGAGTGCTCCGCTGTCGCGAGCAATTTTTGCCACTATTGGTGCGGCACCGGTTCCAGTACCACCACCCATACCACCGGTGATAAAGATCATATCTGATCCTTTTAGAGAGTTGGCGATTTCCTCACGAGTTTCTTCGGCTGCACGTTTACCCATTTCTGGGTTACCGCCTGCACCAAGTCCACGAGTTAGGTTCTTTCCGATATTTATCTTCTTCTTGGCTAGAGAATGGTGTAGGTCTTGGGAGTCGCTATTGATAGCAATAAATTCCACGCCACGAATCTTCGACGCCACCATGTGGTTAACTGCATTGCCACCCGAACCACCAACACCGACTACTCGAATCCGAGCGAAAGATTCTACGTCTGAATTAATTTTTTCCATAACTAACAGTAAATAAGAGTTTAACTAATACCTCCAAGGAATCGCCCTTGATTACCCCTATGATACAGACAAAATAAAATATGTCATCATATTGACACATCTCTAAATCGTGTGATTGACTAGCGATGTCGTATATTGCCAAGACGGCTCCGCCGCGAGGCATAATACGACTTGTAAAATAAGGGTCGGCGGAGTGAGTCAGTCCAGTGGACTGGCGCAAGACTCATTGAGAAATTTACGACCAGAGGGAGTAAATATCCAATGAGTGGACAGCTCCTGTAAGGAGCGACACCTTAGCTAGAAAAAACGCCGGGTTCGCTCTTCAGATACTCTGTCCGCTTGTGGCGGAGATAGGACGAGCGACGTTTTTACGAAAGTAGTTTAAAGTTGGGGTTTAAAACTTCTAGTCTTTATTATTAAGGAAGAAATTGGCTGAACCAACGCACAATAGAATTCTTAGCTTGCTTAGCGATATTGATACCGGTAGTTTCACTTTGGTTGCTCGCTCCCCAGACGCAGATTCCGTAGGCTACTGCCCAAGTCGGGTCTTTGAGTTTGCCATTAGTGCTAGGGTCGAGGCCGGACACACGAGAAGGTAGTCTGAGTGCCGCTTTACCAACTTCTTCGATACCAGACAGATTGGCACCTCCACCGGTTAAGATTATTCCGGCTGGCAAAAGTCCATCACGTTTTATCTTTTTTAGATGAATGTCTAGAAGCTCAAATATGTCTGCTAGACGAGAGTTGATAATCTCATCAAGCTTTCGCTTTGAATAAGGGCTGTTACCACCTCGCTTTATTTTCTCTGCTTCTTCTAGAGGTATCTTAAGTCCGAGAGCGATATCGTTGGTTATGTCGTTGGAACCGACTGGAAATACTTTAACGGAAAGGGGAAGGTTGTTTTCATAAACTGCTAGAGATAATGTCTCAGCACCCAAGTTTGCCACCACACACCCGGCTCGCTTCTGAGCTTTAGAAAGCACAACAAAACTAGTGGCTAGTGGTGCGGCGATAACATCTTCAACCACCACTCCAGCTGCCTCCACAACCGCCACCATGTCTGCCAGGTGTTGCTCGATAACGTTTACGAAGAGAGCGTCTACTTCTAACTTGGTACCCCTGAGGCCACGTGGTCGTCCTAAGACGCGGTCACCGTCTAAAGTGAAGGCCAAGGGTACATCGTGCAGTATCTTGCGGTTGGGGATGTGTTCTGCTACTCGTTCTTCACTGTCTTGCATTACCTTTTCTATGTCTGAGTCTGTTACTTCAGAGTCAGCGCGTGAAGTGATGATTTCGCCGTGCGAAAATATTTCATCAACACCCACAGAGCTAATTGAGATGTAGGCGTGCTTGATAGGGAAGCCAGCACTCTTTTCGGCTTGAAAGAGGGCACTCTGTACGCTGCGAGTGGCATCCTCTGGATTTACAATGTAACCGTTCCGCAGTCCACGACTCTCAGCAAATCCAGTACCGATTATTTGTGGTAGCGCCACAGTATCCTTGCCCGACACCTTAGCCACCACCACCTTTACTTGGTAGGTACCGACATCAATTCCCACTATTGTTTGTTCTTTCATTATTTAAAAAATTGGACCCTGGGCAAACTAAACCGCCAAGTCCACAATTAATAGGTTGGTAATTGATTGTCGACCACCAAATGCAGTAACGCATGTGGCAAGTCCGCTATTTCTAACGGTATTCATCTGACGATTATATCACTCATTCTCTCTAGACACTTGTGGATTTAACTGTATTTTTTCAAATAGGTCTCTTCGAGAGATTCCATTTTTCTACCGTGATCAAGTCCGCGTAGGTGAAGTAGTCCGTGAATGTATAAAAACATTAAGTGTTTTCTTTTGGAATGTTCAAAGCTTGCGGCTTCTTTGTTTGCCACTACCGGACACAAATATAATTCACCAGCCTTGCGAGTCAGAGGAAACGAAAGAACATTTGGTGCATATGTTTTATTTCTTGAGCGCTTATTGATACTTCTCGCACGAGTCTCACCAACTAGTGCTACAGAAAGCTCGTAGTCACTCCCTAAAATATCATTCTTAATTTCTAAGAAAGGGAGTTTAGGATTTGAGCGAGTAGTGTTGGTAAGGATGATAGACATGCGGTAATTATAGCAAAAGCCACCGTCCAAGGGACGGTGGCTTTCTGATTATCGGCGTTGTCCGGTTTCTGGAGTCTTGCCTAGTTTGTATAGACGTTCGTACTCGGTCTTCTTAGTCAGTTTCTTGAGTCGGGCAAATCGGCGAACGTTATCGCTCTTTACGCGCTTGTGGTATCTCTCGTCTCGTAGACGACGGACGATACCAGAGTTCTGAACGCGCTTCTGAAAACGCCGAATCACGTTCGCGCTACTTTCGTTGTTATTCTTTTCTACCTCTACATTTATTGCCATACGTGGGCGCAATATTACCATAAGGCCCTCGTTTTGCAACCTCGAGTTCTTTGACGGATTATTGAGGGTTTAGGGAGTTTAAGCGTGAACGCGCTTTAGTCTTGAGACTAGAGTTGACTGCGGTATGGTCTCTTGGTTTTTGCCAATCATGTCTCGGAAGATAACAGTTCCATCTACATACTCTTTTTGACCGATAATGATGCTGTATTTAGCGCCGGTCTCTTCTGCCTGACGGAGTTGGGTAGAGAGTGAGTCGCTGGTGAGGTTTTGGTTTACCAAAATACCTTCTCGACGTAATTCATCAATTAGAAGGAGAGACCTAATCTTCGGAGCGAAGCCTAGTTGGATTATATGTATGGCGGGATTTTGTCCACCTTGTTTTGGAAGGCGAGCTGGTTGACGCTTACCTTTTAATATAACCACCGCCCCTACCGCTGGCACAGTTTGCTTCAGGTGTTTTTCAAAAAAGGAAGTGTATCGCCCACCCTGTGCCTGCAAAGTTTTTTCTTCTAGTGAATTACCAAGTCCATCTTGGAGTTCAAAAGAAAAGATAGCGTCATTAAAGCATTGGTAGTGCCCAAGAAGTTTAGGTTCAATTTCATACGGCGTCTCACTCATATCTAGGTACTCAACAATCTCACGAAAGTGTCTACGACTCGTGTCGCTTAGGTGTTCAAGTGGGCTTGGGCTACGTAAGGCCAGCTCATGATTCTTCTCAATCATATGAGACAGAGCCAAGGTAACGTGTTCTTTCATTAACTCGCGGGCGGCGGGTGGTAGTTCATTCAAGCGCTTGCGTAAAAAGGTATTAAGTTCACGAGCATAGCGAGTACGTGAGTCGTTGTCACCGAGTGAGTTTATTTTAACCACGTGATTAGTCTGTCCAACCTCATTAAAGAGTGAGCGAACTGTTTGAATTAGTATTGCTTCAGCAATACTTTTTTCGACATTAAAGATATGGAAAGTGATAGCTGCGTCGCCGGTACGTGGTACTTCCTCGAGGTTGTAATAGAAAACTGGTTCATCTAGACCGTGAAGTTTTGATGATGTGTATGCATTAATACCTCCAGCCAATAGACCATATATGCCGTCTAAGCGACGGTCATCAACTTTAGCAGTGTGAGAAATAGGAACTTTGCAGTTTTTGCATTCAGTACGCCCTTTGTGGTGTGCATTGGAACGGAAGCCAAAATGTTCAGCGGTGGCGACGGCACGTTTTAGAAAATCATTTACAGTAATATCCATAAGGCTACTCGTTAACTTTGGTTTCACCAGGCATAAAGTCGATTCTTTGTGGTGGCAAAAGACGAATAAAGGCTCGGCCAACTATTGCGTCACGGTCTAGTGTGCCCCAAGTGCGAGAATCTGAACTATGGTCCCGATTGTCTCCCATCACAAAATATTCTTCGCTACCGAGAGTGAGACTTTGTGGACGATTGCTCTCGCCAAGTTGTGCATAAGGTTCGTCTAGGGTAAATCCTTCAGGATGCTCAGCATTTTGAATTTGTACTGAAGTCCCGCTGATGTTTATTGTTTCACCTGGTAGAGCAATGATGCGCTTAATAAAGTACTTAGACGGGTCGTTAGGATATCGGAAGATTATAACGTCGCCTCGGGATGGTTCTTCAAAACGATAAGATAGTTGGTCAACAATAAGGTATTCCTTGTCGTGAAATGTATCCTGCATTGAGGCACCAGAAACAATAAAAGGTTGTGCAATAAACCATCTGACTGGTAGCACAATGATGAGGGCAATAATCGCAAACCGAGCGATCTCCCAGAAGGAATTTTCCGTGGAGTCGTTTTTAACTTCTGGCAAATCAGCTTGTGTACGAGTAACTTCTTGTTGATTGTTGTCGTAACTCATAGCACTTTTAAGTAATTATACGCTAAAAAAAATTAAACAAAAGCTTCGCGATATTTTTTCGGAAATTGAGGCCATTAACTTAATGTAACAGGAATTAATTTCATCATTTATCGTTTTTGGCATATTATTTACATAATGTTCACTATCATCGGTCTGGGTAACCCAGGGGCGGAATACACAAACACTCGCCATAACGCTGGGCGAGTGGTTTTAACTGAAGTGCTAAACAACTGGGGGTGGGGTAGGCCAGTACATTCAGCTAAGTTGGGTGGAGAAATTTGCGACGGTGTTATTGGTACTAATTCAGCACGTGTGTTTTTTCCTGACACATTTATGAACCATTCAGGTAGAGCGGCCAAAAAAGCTTTAACTCAAGAGCCGGGACCACTAGTTGTGGTGTACGACGATGTTGATTTGCCATTTGGTGAATTCAAACTTTCTTTTGGTAGGGGAGCTGGAGGCCATAATGGAGTATCATCAATTATTAATGAAATCGGTACACCAGACTTCTTGCGAGTGCGAGTAGGTATTGCACCGAAGGGATGGTTTGGGCAAGTGATTAGACCAAGAGGAGACAAGTTGGCAGATTATGTGCTTGGCCAACTCTCTAGTAGAGAGCTATCTAAGCTCGTTGGCATTAGTGAAGATGTGGGGAATGCACTGCGACTCGCTGTGGAGAAAGGGAGGGAGGAAGCGATGGGAAAATATAATTAGATTTCTTTCAAAAGTAGCGCATCTGCACTGGTTTCAGATTTTTTGCTCGGTCACCTTAGCTCTGTTCTAAGGCTTTGTCACAAAAAACCTTCCAACCAACGCACCTGCATCTACTTTTGAAAGAAATCTAGTACATTATAAGAAAAGGCGGTCGCTTTGCGACCGCCTTTTCTTATGCTGTCTCTAGTTTCTAACTAAGCGTTGTTAGCTTCTTTGTATGACAAAGTCATTCTCTGACTCTGTGGCTCAAAGAGGGTAATCTTAAACTTGTACACACCACCGAGTGAAAGTGTATCTTTGAGCTTTTGCTCGCTTTCAAACTCTGAAATATGTACCAATCCGGCAACTCCTTCTTCTATTGAAGCTAGGGCACCATGCTTGTTAAATTTAATGATCACACCTTCAACAATCTGATCCTTCTGATATTTCTTGGTTGCAGTTACCCACGGATTCTCTCTCATCTGCTTAATAGAGAGTGAAATCTTGTCGTCTTTAACATCGATAACTTTAACCTGTACCTTCTCTCCTACCTTATATAGAGCACGTGGGTTTTCCACCAAGCCCCAATCAAGTTCTGAGATGTGTACCAAGCCTTCGAGTCCGTCTTCAACCTTAACGAAGATTCCGAAATCAACCGCACCAGTTACTTCACCATCGAGAACGTCACCAACTTCATAGCGACTGATCTTTTCTTCCTTCTCGCCTTTTTCTTGAGAGCTCTTTTCAGAGAAAATCATCTTGTTCTCCTTCTGATCAGCAGTGATGATGATTACAGAAAGGAACTTACCAACGAGTGATTGTAGTTCGAAAAGGATTTTGTCCTTATCTCCATCTTGTACACGAGGGTAATTGTCAGTTGAGAGCTGTGAGGCAGGCAAGAAACCTTGGATACCCTGCCATTCCATAATCAATCCACCCTTGTTCGCTTCCTTTACTTCCAAGCTGAACACAGTCTGGTTGGCCTGAGCCGCTTCGGCATCACTCCAGATAAGAGCTTGACGAGCTTCCTTAAGGGATAGCTCGATGTACCCGTCTTCGTTATTGGCATCTACTACCTTAGCGCCGATAGCGTCACCTACTGATACCTTTCTCAAGATATCGCGAGCGTTCATGTATTCGCGACCGTAGATGATACCAGTACCAAAAGGTGGTAGGTCAACATAAACACGAGCACGTCCAACAGCGGACACAACCCCTTCAATAATGTCTCCTTCTTTCGGCGGTTCTGGACTTTCGTTTATAAACTTCTGCATTACACCAGTTGGTGTAAGCGTAGTATTTTCTTCTGTCATTTTTTCTAACACTTATCTCGAATCCGTGTCTCCGCCCAACCAAAACTCATGGCCAATGTCCGTGAGGGCGGTATTAACACGTCTCGTGAGAACTAATAATGTGCGCGGTCAATCTACCACAAAAATAAAAAAAAGCCAGTCGCAAAGCGCCTGGCTAGTTGGTCTGTTAGGGCTGTATCAAGAACAAAATGGACCGGTGGCAACTAAGGCGGCGGGCCACCGGTCCAGCTCACGTGCAGTAAGGGGCTGTGGAAGCACGTGAGGAAATCATAATGTATATGATTTTTGCCGACATAGTCAACCCGTGTCTCTGTATAAAGGTTCTGCTATAATGACGGCCATGATAATTACGCATCACGGAGGACAATGTTTTAAAGTATCTTTTGGCGACACTACTATAGCCTTTGACCCAATTAGTAAAGAGTCTAAAAAGTGGAGTGCTGCTAAGTTTGGGGCGGATGCAGCTTTTATTTCAATGAAGCATCCAGATTTTAATGGACGTGACCAAGTGGTACATGGAAGTAAACAAGCCTTTGTGGTTGATGGTCCGGGTGAATACGAAATTGGAGAAGTGACGGCACACGGCTTCGGGGTCCAAACTATTTATGACGGAAAGCCACATTTCAATACTATCTACCAAGTGCAGTTAGAGGGCATCAATATGGTATTCCTAGGAGCCCTAAATTCACCTGAAATTGATCCAAAAATCTTGGGGGAGTTGGGTGACATAGATATACTGTTCACCCCAATAGGTGGGGGAGATGTACTAGAGGTTCCTCAGGCCTCTAAACTAGGAGTGAAGTTGGAAGCGCGACTTATTATTCCTATGCACTACGACAAGCAATCACTCGAGGCTTTTCTTAAGGAAGAAAGTTCACAAACTGTGAAGCCACAAGATAAACTCACCATTAAAAAGAAAGACATTTCAACAATGTCCGGTGAAATCGTGGTGTTAGGCGCGTAGACGCCGTGCCGCGATTGCAAGACCTTTTGAGATATTTTACGAGCGATAGCGAGGTAAAATATCCAAAAGGTATACAGCTTCTGTTAAGAAGAGATTGTGGTGTTAAGTGCTTAGTCCGAGGAACCCAAAGAGTGTTTTTGCTCCCTATATATACTCGCTCTCCTATACCTTATACTGTAGTTAAGTATGTTAGACGATTTGCGTAAAAAATCACCATCTGCAAAAGAAGCTTATGCTTTCTGGGGAGCTCTTTTGTTTACTGTTTTCATCGGTGTGATCTGGCTTATTGTATTGTCAGTGAATCTATCTCAAAATAAAACTTTCGCCGAATTGGAAGAAGGCAAAGAAAGAGCTGGCGCCTTCGCACAATTTTTCGGACAAATTAAAGAAAATATCTCTAACTCTTGGAATGAAAATAAGGAGGTCATTAGTACTCTTTCGGCTGAAACGACTGAAGAAAATAATGGCGGAGAGGGAGAGAATGCATCCACCTCTACCGCTACTTCAACCCCGACTGCATCTACATCTGGTCCAGCTATACTGATAGGAACTAGTTCACAAAAGGACATAAAAACAGCCACTACAACCAAGCAAAATGATTGATAATATGGTACTATAGCTCGGTAACATAGACCCCGCGCGCGGACGTCAAATTGAATCTAAACCTATTTTCTTTACTCTAAATTATGCCGAAAAAAACCGTCACTGACCCTACACCAATGCCTGATGCACAGCGTGGAATCATCCCTCAGTCCATCACTGAGGAAATGCAGGCGTCATACCTCGACTACGCGATGTCGGTTATTACCGCACGTGCACTTCCCGATGTGCGTGATGGTCTAAAGCCAGTGCACCGACGTATTCTTTATTCAATGCGTCTCAATGGTCTAACTTCAACTGCTCGTTTTAAAAAGTCGGCGACCGTGGTGGGAGACGTACTTGGTAGCTTCCACCCTCATGGTGACGTGGCGGTTTATGAGGCGATGGTTAAGCTTGCTCAACCTTTTTCTACCCGTTATCCATTGGTGATGGGGCAAGGTAACTTTGGTTCTGTTGATGGTGACAGTGCAGCTGCTTATCGTTATACCGAAGCTAAGATGTCTAAGCTGGCTGAGGAGATGCTTCGTGACCTCGAGAAGGATACTGTAAACTGGCGTCCAAACTTCGACGGTACTAAGCGTGAACCAGAGGTGCTTCCAGCTGCGGCTCCTAACCTGCTTCTAGCCGGAACACTAGGTATTGCGGTTGGAATGGCAACTAACATCCCGCCACACAATCTTCGAGAAGTTGCTGATGCAACTGCTCACCTGATTGATAATCCTGAAGCCACAACTGATGACCTTCTGAAATTTGTGAAAGGTCCAGACTTTCCACTTGGGGCTGTGGCCTTTAATCAGAAAGATATCGCTCACGCCTACGCAAATGGTAAGGGTGGTGTGGTGGTTAGAGGTGAGGCTGAGATTACAGAAGACAAGAAAGGCAACTTCTCCATTATCATTACCTCTGTACCATATCGAGTGAACAAGGCCGACATGCTGGAAAAGATTGCCAACTTGGTTCGTGAGAAAAGATTGGAAGGTATCAAGGAAATGCGTGACGAATCAACTTCTGATATTCGTGTGGTTATTGAACTTAAGAGTTCAGCTAATCCGCAAACAGTTTTAAATAAATTATACAAACATACCGAACTCGAAAGTACCTTCCACTACAACATGGTGGCACTGGTGGACGGTGTCCCTCAGACACTTTCACTGAAGGTTATCCTACAAGAGTACGTTAAGCACCGTCAGGAAGTGGTTCGTCGTCGCACAGAATATGACCTAAAGAAAGCCAAGGACCGCGAGCACATCTTGCTTGGTCTCAAAAAAGCTCTCGACCATATCGATGAAATCATTAAATTGATTCGTGCGTCTAAGGATGTACCAACAGCGCATCAAGGTTTGATGGCAAAGTTTAAGTTCTCACCTCTCCAAGCACAGGCTATTTTGGACATGCGTCTGCAGAAGCTGGCTGGACTTGAGCGCAAGAAGATTGAAGAAGAGTTGGCTGAAATTCAGAAACTCATCAAGGAACTAGAAACAATTCTTGGTAGTGCTAAGAAGATAATGTCAGTGGTTAAAAAGGAACTCTTGGAGGTAGCGGAGAAATATGGTGACGACCGTCGCACTAAGATTGTGAAGGGCGGTGTGAAGAATATGTCTGCTGAGGATTTGATTGCTGACGAAGAGAGCGTCTTGGTAGTTACTCGTGGTGGGTACGTGAAGCGTACTAATCCTTCAGAGTATCGAGTGCAAAAGCGTGGCGGGGTAGGTGTGGTTGATTTAAATACCAAGGAAGAGGATGTAGTAACCACACTTCTCACTACTTCCGCGCACAGCGACCTGCTCTTCTTCACCGACTTTGGTAAGGTCTATCATTGCAAAATGCATGAAATACCAGAAGGGCGTCGGGCCACTAAAGGTAAGTCGATAATGAACTTCTTGTCTCTGACAGCTGAGGAGAAGGTAACTTCTGTATTGTCGGTACGTAAAGGTGAGTGGGAGGGAGACTGGAATCTTTTGATGATTACTAAAAATGGTGTAGCGAAAAAGTCAGATGCGTCAGCCTTCAAGGATGTGCGTCGCAGTGGCCTTATTGCCATCAGTCTTCATGACGGTGACTCACTAATTGCTGCCAGCTTCGTGGGCACAGGAGACGAAGTGTCTTTGATTACTCACGGTGGACAGCAGATTCGCTTCAAAGAAAGTGATGTGCGTCGCATGGGACGAGTAGCGGCCGGAGTGTCTGGTATGAAACTCAAGAAGGGTGATTATATCGTGGCTGCAGATGTTCTAGAAAAGGGAGCTAAAGACAAAGAAATCTTAGTGGTAACTGAAAAGGGCTTTGGTAAAACTACTCCAGCTAAAGAGTATAAGGTCCAGAAGCGTGGTGGCAGTGGGATTAAAACAGCCAAGGTAACAGCTAAAACGGGTAATGTTATTGGAGGAGCGGTACTTGGTGGAGAAGATAAAGAAGAAGGCGAATTAGTGGTAATGAGTCGTAAAGGTCAGGTAATTAAACTGCCTCTGAAGGATGTACCGACTCTAGGGCGTGATACGCAAGGGGTGAAGATTATGAGGTTGCGCGAAGGGGATGCAATCGCTTCCATCGTCACATTCTAACCTGTCTTTTTCTCCCAGGGCTGGTTGTTCCCTCATAAAATCTTTCAATGTACATTTGGGTACACCTCAAGATTTTATTTCAGTCCACAACTTCACCCAGAAAGAAAAATCCTCGGTTAGACCAAGACTTTTAAAATCGGCGCATTTGTGACTAGTTTTTAAGGAGTACCGCAGTGCGACTATAAAAACGAAATGCCTGTGGTGCACTGGTTTCAGAATTTTGTCTCGGTCACCTTAGTCTACCTAAGGCTCTATCGCCAAAATTCCTCCAACAGTGACCAATTTTTAAGGAGCGAAAGCGATTATAAAAATGGAAATGCCCTTGTGGTGCACAACTGCATCCAATTTTTAAAGTTTAAATAATTTGAACGAATTTACTGCCGCTTCAGTCCACAACTTCGTCCTGAAAGAAAAATCTTCGGTTATTGCAATGCTCCCGATACGTGAGAATTTTTGACCATGTCATCCCCGTTTGTACCTTTCCACTTTCCACTTTCCACTTTAAACTGTTCATATGTCCACCGCTTTCGAACTGGTCTATGTTTTTCTAGACAAGTATATAATCCCTGTGTTTTTTGCATTCGGATTGGTCTACCTCGTTTACGGAATCATTGAGTACTACATTACTGATAGGCAAGACCATGGACGTGACTTATTTTTCAAATCAGTCGCTTGGTTTGTTTTGGCATTGTTAGTTTATGCAATCGTAGCTTTCTTCGGTTGGATATCAACAGTGTCATTTAGTCCAGGTAGTGTTAACACACCGACGATGCCAAGTGGGGGCGCGAATGTAGAACAAAGGGAATCTATTCTAGAGGTGCCAAACACACCAACTAGATAGAAAAATATGTAGTTGAAAGTTATACTATTAATATGACAGAAGGACGTTTTGTAATTCCAGAAGTAGTAGCAACGCATTTTCATTTGCGTCCCGGTGACACGGTAGGGGATTTTGGTGCCGGTACTGGTTTTTTTGCTACCGTACTTTCACGTTTGGTTGGGAACGAAGGCAAGGTTTACTGTGTGGAGATTCAAAAGAATCTAGTTGAAAAGCTTGTAGACAAAGTACGACTTGAACATTTAAGTAACGTGGAAGTAATTTGGGGAGACCTTGAAGAAGATGGTGCTACCAAAATTCCTGATAATACTCTAGACGCTGGAGTGATTGTTAATACACTTTTTCAAACAGAAGACCGTTATTTAGCAGTTCATGAAATAACCAGAACTCTTCGTTCTGGCGGAAAATTATTCATTATCGACTGGACAGAATCATGGGGAGGTCTGGGTCCACAACCAGGTAATGTACTAGACAAAGACGAAGCTCGTGCAGCTGCCGAATCAGCTGGCCTTACCTTCGAACGTGAATTCGATGCCGGTGGCCATCATTACGGCTTATCTTTCAGAAAGGCGTAAATACTCTTGCGTTTCCCACTTTTACACATCTTTGGCAATTAAAAAGTAAGTGGAGAGGTATACTTAAATCATGCAAAATATGCGGCCTTTTCAGATAGGACTCTTGGCAGCCTTTGGAATTATTGCGATGGGGAGCTTAGCTCTCTTAGCAACGTATCAAGGATTCGGTGGCTTGGCCGAGAATCCTTATGGTGATGAGGTAGTAATCTGGGGAACCTTTGACGATTCTTCATTTACACGAGTGATACAAGAAATTGGTCGTGTAGACAGAAATTTTCAAGTAGTAGAATATGTGCAAATAGATGAACGCTCTTTTGAAGAAGAGTTGGTTAATGCTATTGCTGAAAACCGCGCACCTGACGTAGTCCTACTTAATCATGAAGACTTAGTGAAGTTGCGTACAAAACTGCAGGCTATTTCATATGATAACTTTTCGACCCGCACATTGCGTGACGAATACCTTGATGGTTTTGAAATATTCGCTCGGATAAATGGTCTATACGCTATACCGTTTGCAGTTGATCCTCTGGTGATGTACTGGAATCGTGACCTGCTCGCAACCGGTGGTTTCGCTACTCCTCCTGCTACCTGGGAATCACTGCTTGATATGGTAGAGCGTCTAACACTACGTGATGCCACTCGTGACATACTTCAAGCCACGGTGGCTTTTGGTGAATACCAAAATGTGCAAAATGCTAAAGCAACACTACTTACTCTCCTCCTGCAATCGGGAAGTCAGATGATAACTGAAGGTGCTACTCGCTACGAGGTAAGGTTGAACACTTCGCAAAGTGATGCTACTCGTCAGCCATTATTTACCACGTTGCAGTTTTACGTTGAGTTCAATAATGTTTCCAGTCCGCTTTATTCTTGGAACCGTTCTTTTACTAGTGACCAGTCCGCCTTTCTTGGTGAGAGACTGGCACTCTACTTCGGTTATGGAAGTGAAGCGGCGCGCCTTCGTCAACAAAACCCCAACTTAAACTTCGATGCTGCACCGGTGCCACAAGGCGCAGGAGCGACCGTGAAGCGTACTTACGGACAATTCTATGGCTATGCCTTACTTTCCTCCAGTCAAAACCAGGCTGGGGCATATAGAGCGCTTCTGATATTAGGCAGTGCTGCCAACACCACTACTCTCGCTACTGAGCTTGGGCTTGCTCCGGCTCACCGTTCAGCTATTTCTGCCGGTACCAATGATGCTCTATTGGGTACAGTATTCAATCAGGCTTTAATAGCTCGCGGTTGGTTAGATCCAGATAGAGAAGAGAGTGATGATATTTTTGGTCAGATGGTAGAGGGTGTTACATCTGGTCGTCAGCAAGCTGGGACTGCTGCTAGTGATACTATTAGAAGATTAGAGTTAGCTTTCTGATTATGAAATACTTAGCGAAAGGAATATTTTTTAACTTCTTAGTCTCACCACTTTTGGTTCTTGCTCAAGCTGGACAAGGGACTGGACAGGCAGGTCAGGGGACAGGCCAAGCTGGACAAGGCGTTGCACCGAGTAGTAGTTTAGAAAACCCTCTTCGCTCCAATGACTTGATGGAATTTCTTCAAGAACTTCTGGATGTAATAATGGTTTTTGCTGTACCACTTATTGTCTTTATGATTATCTACGCTGGCTTCCTCTATGTCACAGCTCGAGGTAATGAAACTCAGGTTAGTAACGCTAGTCGAGCGTTATTGTATGCTGTTATTGGTGGCGTAATCATCTTAGGTGCCAATATTATTTTGGCAGTGATTTCCGGAACTGTTGACGCCTTCAGATAATTCATAAATTGTATTTAGAGTATGCCTAGAAATTTTGCCGAGTTAGTAGATGTATTTCTATCAATCATATCTTTGATAGTGCCTTTGATTTTTTCTTTAGCCCTGCTTGTTATTATCTGGAAAATTATAGAAGCCTGGGTGTTAAATCCAGGGGACCAGACTAAGATTGACGAAGGAAAGCAGTACGCCCTTTGGGGAATATTGGTGTTGGTGGTGATGTCTGGCCTGTGGGCGATTGTGGGTATTCTTCGGGGTTCTCTATTTGGGGTCTAGGATTCTATCCACAGTAGAGCAAGTGGGCCAGCTTTTTCGGGCTATAATTTACTAAGAACTAAATTCAATTAAAAATAAAGTATGAAAAATATTAAAAAGACTCTAGCTAAAGCAGGCGCCTCAGTATTACCTTTTTTACCGATGGTAGCTCTGGCTCAAGAATTTGGTGAAATTAACACCTTTGTTGGCCGTATCACTACTTTTATCAACAACACCTTGGTACCTTTGGTGTTTGGTGTTGCTCTCCTCGTATTCATTTGGGGAATGTTCAGGTTCTTCATCTTGAAGGGTCATGAAGAAGATGGTCAGAAAGAAGGAAAGAACTTGATGATTTACGCTATTGTTGGTTTCGTACTGATGGTATCTATCTGGGGTATCGTAAACCTTATTGCTAACGGGCTTGGCTTTAGCGGAGAACAAATTCAAAATATTCCGAGTACACCTACTCGCTAGTCTTGGGACACTGATAGTGATCGTGATTACTCACGGTCACAATTTAGTCTTTCAATTTAAATCATGATTGCTTACGCTGCTGCTGCCGATGTTGCTCAAGGTTTCTTGGCTAAACTAAATGAAGTCATTATCTATCCGCTCATCACCCTAATGATGGCTGTAGCTCTACTGGTGTTTCTCTATGGCTCCTTTATTTTTATTACCAATGCGGCCAATGAGGGTGAGCGTACTCGTGGACGTCAACACATTTTGTGGGGAATAGTTGGAATGGTGGTGATGGTATCCGCCTACGCAATTTTGACTGTTGCTACTGGAACCTTTGGTATTGATGTACCTAACTAAGTGACTTTAAAGTAAAAGAAAACCGCTGACACAATGTGTGTCAGCGGTATTTGTGAGGGGCGCGAACGCCCCTAGTAAGGAACAGATCAAAGTCTACCCTTGTAGACCTCGACGGTCATCCACATCTTCCGCCCAGTGTTGTTGCACCAGCGGATGAATGAGTATGACTTCATTGAATTCTCGTAGGGAACCCAACCCTTCCCGGTCCTCGGGGTTATGACCAGAGTAAGATCAGGCCACCCTGTACGTGCATCCTTTGGGAAAGGATTGATCCAGAATTTCGGATTGGTGTTTTGGGCCGGTTCTGAACATCCTATGCCGGGGACCAAGACGTCGTAGACCTCGATGGGCTTAGGTGTTGCATCAGTCGGTCGTGGCGTGGTTGTCCAGCCATTGAACCAACCATCGAAGTCTATACCGTCTTCCAAAGTAGTATTCGCTGCTTCTTGGAATGCGTCATATCTTCTTTTTGCGCCATCAGGTCCTAAGATCAAAATAGCGAAAGCAGCGATGAGAAGTACTGTGGCGACGATACGGGTGAATATGATTGCACCCTTGCCGTCGCCTTTCCTTGCGCCATATATGGCAAGTGCGAGCAGTATGAGTACAATCAGTCCGGGAATCCCATAACTGCTGTAGAACAGACCACTGGCCGTCAGAAACAGTACTGTGAGGAAAAGTAATCCCCAACCAGATAGAGCGTAGCTCTTCACTCTGGTGATTACTGTTTGGTAGTTTGCTCCGGCACCCGAGGGTGCCGGAGCATTCATCACAGTGCGTCTCCGATTACGTTTGGGAGACATGTACATGATAAGCGTGACTGCCCCTGCGACAATGAGTGCAAAAGCTGCAATCACGCCGACAGGAATAAGTGCTATGTGCCACGGTTCCATCTAGTTTTCCTTTCGTGTGTTGCGTTCGACTTTTGCAGTCATTGGGTCGATGGATGTGTTGCCAAGCACCACAATCCCTTTGTCGCCAGCAGCGGCAGCAGCGTCAACCATACCTCGGTTTCTGAGAGCGATTTCACCAAACTTCCCGTATCTTTCGGCGGCGGCGGCAGGTTCTTCGACTTGTGCCGCCATACCTTTCGCTCGTTCGATCATTGCGTCTCGGTCTACCCGAGCCAGAGCCAGGTCAGACAGCTTTTCTGCATAATCTGGATCTGTGGTTGAAATGTCGACTATGAGAGTGTCGATGGCTTTCAAACCAAAGGCACGAATGCCTGTGGTCACATCTTCTTCTTTCTGGCCTGACTTTGGCTTGATTTCGATGGCAAGAACTGCCTTCTTTATTTTATCTTTTGCCCTTTTATTTCTGGCAGAGAGGACGTCATCCAGAAGTTCTGAACGTGTCACATTTGTCACTGCGTCGGCGATTGTGGAAAGCAAACGAGCCCCCCAGTCATCGTCTGTCGCATATGCCACCTCGTAAGGGTTTGCCACCCTTCCGATGAAGTTTTGCGTAATCGAAACCGGCACCTTGTCCAAGGTATCAGCCTTGGGTATGATCACACCGAATTGAAAGTCTTCTACCCGGTAGTGATCACTGAAGTCACTCTTCATTCTCGGTTTTACGTTGCCTTGGTCATCCATTTCCAACTCGTAGCGATCCATCGGATATACCCTTACCGTCTGGAAAGGGTATATACCAGTGAAAACGAAGCCGGTAATGTCATAAACGCGAACGCACCATTTGAAGAAAAGTGGTTCCCACCACTTAGGATTACGCATTACATGTTTCCCTGATTCATCTATATCGTGTTTCCACGGTTCGACGACTGGGAAAAAGTCCTTTTGTCCAGAGGGAGTTGCAGTCACTTCCCAGAAACGTTCGCTGTTTCTGGGAATATTTGCCCCATCTACAGAACCAGCAAACGTATGACCATCGTATCGCATGATGCAACGGATGAACCGTTGGTTACGTTCGATGATTTTGACTTGTCCAGGTTGTATACCTGTGAAGAAGCCGAAGGTTGATGGTTCGTACACGCGATCAAATTCATCATCATCTTGACGATTTCCATTCGGATCATTTGACAGCAGTTCAATGATGAAAGGGACGTAAGGCAGATACCAGAAGACAACAAGAATTATGCCAACCAGTACTGCCAGCGAGATAAGTGTGACCAGTGTCACTGTCAGTGCAATTGGAGAAACCCATCCCAACAAGAGTAGGAGGACAACAATTACGGCTATGCTAACGAGAGTCCACATTGTTCTATTCCTTGTCAAAGAGCTCGCGCGAAGCGGAGCCTCGGTTGTTGTGTGGCAGCGGAGCTGCGCTTTATAGAAGGGAAGTTAGACTTCCATTCAGGAAAGCGCAATGCACTACCGTCCTAATTACAATGATAGCACTATTTTAGCAAAAAGTCAAGTAAAATAAGGCTAATATAGGGCTAGGAATAAGGTTGATTTAGCTGATTTTAGTTGTATGATGGTGCCTATGTACAAAACCCTATCGTTTTATAAATACGTAAAGATTGCCGACCCAGTTTTGTTTCGTAAAGAACTGTGGGATTTTTGGCGTTCTATTGGTGCTGTGGGTAGAATTTATGTAGCAAAAGAAGGTATTAATGCACAAATGTCAGTTCCGACTGCGGAGTTCAATCGATTTGATGAATTTATAAAATCAAAGCCTGAACTTAGTGATGTGCCATACAAGTTTGCAGTGGAATTTGGTGACGAACCTGCTTTTAAGAAGTTGATTATAAAAGTTAAAAGCAAGATTGTAGCGGATGGTTTAGATGATGATTCTTTTGATGTGACTTCTACGGGTGAATATTTAACTGCAAGTGAATTCAATAACTACATTGATGACGAAGACGCTATCGTTGTTGATATGCGTAATGCCTACGAAAGTGAGATTGGCCACTTTGAAAAAGCAGTCACACCTGACGTTGATACTTTTCGTGAAGAACTAAAAACTGTTCCAGCTCTACTAGCTGACAAGAAAGATAAAAAAATTGCGCTGTACTGCACAGGCGGTATTCGTTGTGAGAAAGCGAGCGCTTGGCTACGTCATAACGGTTTTAAGGACGTACGTCACCTAAAGGGCGGAATTATCGACTACAAGCACCAGGTGGACCGTGAAGGGCTTCCTAATCGCTTCCGTGGTAAGAACTTCGTGTTTGATGAGCGTCTAGGTGAAAGAATTGGAGACGATATTATTTCTCACTGCCATCTTTGTTCAAAAGAAAAGAGTGATACTCACTACCACTGCAAGAATCAAGTGTGCCACGTCTTGTTTATTGGATGTGACTCGTGTGTGGAAAATAAGGCTGGATACTGTTCTAAGTATTGCCAGACATTTGACCAGTTGCCTGAATCTTTCAAGAAACACTACGCACGTATTAAAAATCGCTTCTTCCGCCCAGCACAGTTTAAAAAGCATCGTCTAAGACCGAAGGCTGTTTAGTGCAGAACTAGATTTTCCTCCGTCAATGTTGAGGCCGGGACGGGAATTGAACCCGTGCATATCGGTTTTGCAAACCGCTGCGTTACCACTTCGCCACCCGGCCAGGTGCACCACACTTTATCACCATTTGGTAACTTTTTGAACTAAATTGTTTGTGGAATACTTATGTGTATATAAGTATTTTTATGTATGCCACTATGAAGCGTAAACGTAAATGGACAAATACACAACTCATCAAGGCAGTTAAAGATTCTAATAGTATTCGTGCAGTTTTAATAAAAATTGGTTTGGTTCCCGCTGGAGGTAATTATCAGCAGGTAAAATCGACTATCTCTGAGTTGAAAATTGATACTTCTCACTTTACTGGTATGGGTTGGCGTAAAAATCGTAAGTTTGATTTTGTGCCACAGATACCAATGGCGGATATTTTAGTTGCTCATTCAAACTTTCAAAGCTTTAAACTTAAAAAACGGTTATTTCGCGATGGATTAAAACTACCAAAATGCGAAATGTGTGGCTGGGCAAAAACTTCACAGGATGGTAGGATTCCAGTCGAACTCGACCATATTAATGGTAATCGCTATGATAATCGTTTAGAGAATTTACGAATTCTTTGTCCTAACTGTCATAGTTTACAACCAACACATCGAGGAATGAATCAACAAAAGCCGAGGTGGCGAAATCGGTAGACGCGCAACACTTAAAATGTTGTGAGCGAAAGCTCTTATGGGTTCAAGTCCCATCCTCGGCACATCAAAATTGGTTGTTGATACTTAATCAAGAACGGCCAGACATGTGTCTGGCCGTTCTTGATTACTTCTGTCCGCCCACCAGGGATCGAACCTGGGACCTTACGATTAAGAGTCGTCTGCTCTACCAGCTGAGCTATGGGCGGAGTTGCGCTATATTACGCCATATTCTAAACACTTTCAACCTTCAAGAATTAATGTTAACATCTTTTTCACGCGTGGGTGGCGTAATGGTAGCCGCGCTGGTCTTAGGAACCAGTGGAGCAATCCGTGGAGGTTCGAGTCCTCTCCCACGCACAATAGAAAATCTAAAACATAGCTTATGCTGGTTTTAAACAAAAACACCGTGGGCCTTTGGCTCGCGGTGTTTTTGTTTCTCTTACTTATTCCTTTATCTTATTCGCAATCTCATCTATCTGTTGACGGGCGCGTTCTCCGCTATCAATTGAGAATTTAAAATCTGGGATGAACTTGAGGTTGCTTTTCTTCTTAACAAACTGTCGCAGTAACCCACCACATCTTTGCATAAATATTAGTGCGTCCTGCTCTTTATCCTCTGGTACGGTAGTGAAGAATACTGTGGCATTTCTGTAGTTCGGTGAGATTGTCACTTGGGTAACTGTAATGAGAGGATTAGTGTTAGCTTCACCGAGTATAAACTCAGCGGCTAGCTCTCTAAGTAGTGACTCTACGCGTTGGTGTCTATCAGACATAAATACTAGTTGATGACGGTGTCAAAAGCCTCGATATGGTCACCGGCTGAAATTTCAGTCTTAGTCTGAAGTTGCATTCCGAATTCACCTTCCTTTACTTCATTAACATCAGATTTCGCTTGCTGAATATTCTTAATTTCACCTTCACCAATCTTGATGTCACGACGCATAATACGCACTTCCTGACCAAGCTTGATAACACCTTCTTCAACACGACCACCAAGTACGTGGGTGTAGCGTTGTACGCTGAAGTGTCGGATGATTTTGGCGCGACCGGTAACCACCTCTTCTTCACGGGTAGGGGTACGGTTTTTAAGAGCGGTGTTAAGCCACTCTGATAGTTCGTAAATGATTTTAAAAGTATCAATCTCTACACCTAGTCTTTCAGCTAGGTCCTGAGCTGGTCTTTCTACCTTTACGTTAAATCCAACGATGATGGCGTTCTTGGTGGCACTAACGTTTTGTACATCAGCTACGCTCACGTCTCCGACAGAGGTACCAATAATCTTCACTGAAATACGATCAGATTCAAATTTAGCTAGTTCGTGCAAGATGGCATCGATTGTTCCACTCACGTCAGCTTTGATAAGTAGTGGAACGGTCGGTAGCTGTGAGGCCTCACCAGATTGTGCAACTTTCTTATCTTCAATTTGGGAGATAAGCGCTTCAGCAGCTTTTTTATTGTCCACGGTCACAAAATTGTCCCCAACGTTTGGAGTCTCATTCCAACCAACGATTCCAACTGGTACGGATAACCCCGCTTCTTTGATGGTTCGACCTGCAAAATCTTCCATTATTCTGACTGGTGAGAAAGTGTTACCAGCTACGACAAATTCTCCAGAACGGAGTGTCCCATTACTAACAATAAGAGTGGCGGTGTTGCCGCGCTTCTTGTCCAGCTTGGCTTCAATTACTTTTCCTTCTGCCGGAGCGTTAGTATCAGCGGTTAGGTCAGCAAGGTCGGCTGTCAAAACTACTAAGTCTAGTAGCTCATCTACTCCGGTACCTTCCTTAGCTGAAATAGCAGTCCAAGGAATATCTCCACCCATTCCTTCAATGTATATTCCGCTTTCGATCAAAGATGACTGAGTGCGAGGAAGGTCAGCACCAGGCTTGTCTATTTTGTTAATAGCAACGATGAAAGGAATGCCTGCCGCTTCAATACTCGCCAGGGCTTCCATGGTCTGTGGCTTCACTCCGTCTTCAGCAGATACTACCAATATAGCCACGTCAGCTAAATCAGCACCACGCAGACGCATTTTCTGAAACGCTTCGTGTCCAGGAGTATCTAAGAATGTAATAGCTTCGGTAGAGCCTTCCTTCGTTGTGTGGTTGGCCACGTACGCAGAAAGATGTTGGGTGATACCGCCAGCCTCACCATCAACAACGTTCGCCTTCCTAATGAAGTCGAGTAAAGTAGATTTTCCGTGGTCAATATGACCCATCACCACCACAATCGGTGGACGTTTCACAATATTTGGTTCTTGAGATTTGTTCTTAGCCATAAAACATTGGCACTCTACCACATATTGGCAGAATTTAGAACCTGTGGCATTGTGTAGCGCATGCGTATATTTTCTAATGCTTTTTCTAGGTTCTTTGCTCCAAAACGGATATACCTAGACTATGCGGCAGCCACACCTGTGAGAGAAGAGGTGCAAAAAGCTATGTCTCTTTGCGACAGGGAGGTTTTTGCTAATGCTAGTGCCATACATAGGGAAGGCCAAAAAGCTAAGGAGACGCTTGAAACAGCTCGTCAAAGCCTAGCCACGTCTTTGCGAGTCCGACATGACGATGTGGTGTTTACCTCAGGTGGTACAGAAAGTAATAACCTAGCTCTTAAAGGAGCGGTAGAAGCGATGAGAAAAGGTGGTGTGCGTACCGAAGAGATTGAACTCATCACACTAGCCACTGAACATCCCTCTGTTTTAAACACTTTAAAGGAACTTGAAAGTGTGGGAGTGAAAGTGTTTCATGCACCAATTGATCACGACGGACTCGTCATACTTAGTGAATTTAAAAAGTTGCTCTCTCCAAGAACTCGCTTAGTTAGTATTGCTTATGCAAATAGCGAAACCGGAGTGGTGCAAGACTTGTCAGGGATCGGGCGAGCCATCAAAGCCTTTGAAAAAGAAAACGGATTGATGGTCCTCTTTCACACCGATGCTTCACAAGCTCCACTATGGCTCCCGTGCGCGCTGGACGCTTTGTATGTGGACATGATGACGCTTGATGCTGGTAAGTGTCGTGGACCGAAAGGAGTGGGAGTATTGGTGGCACGTCCGCGAGCAAAGATCGCAAGTGTTAGTTTCGGCGGATCTCAAGAAAAGGGCTTGCGACCCGGAACGGAACCTGTCTCTTCTATGGTAGGAGCATCTCTAGCAATTACTCTAGCGCAGGAGGAATACAAGAAGCTCGGCGGGAGAACACAGAAAATGCGTGATAGGTGGATTCGTGAACTACAAAATATTGACTCAGTTATTCTAAATGGTTCGCTAACTAATCGTCTGCCGAATAATATAAATATTTCTATTCCCGGACTCGATACAGAGTTTGCTGTGGTTACGCTCGATGCGGCCGGTATTGCTGCTAGTACCAAGAGTGCGTGCAGTGGTGCCGGTGGCGGGTATTCCCATGTCGTTTTCTCAATGACTGGGGACTTGAGCAGAGCCAGTTCCACTATTCGTTTTACTCTTGGTCCAGACACTACTTACGGAGAGTTGCGAACGACCACTTTGACTTTAAAGAAGCATATTGCGCGAATGAAGGAAGTGAACTTTGACCTAGCATAGGTTTTGTTGCAATATAGTATTGAAAGACATTGATTGCTAGGGCGTAATGAATGAAATGAGGACTGTCTTTCAGATTGGAAACTAATTTTTTTATCGTGCCAAATTTTCACAACTTCACAACGCGTGCCAAGGAGGCAATCCGCAAGGCACATGAACTCGCTATTGAACGCGGACAGAATCATGTTAGTCCAGTACATCTACTGGCGGCTTTGTCGATGCAAGACGAAAGTACTGTCATTGCCGTTTTAGACAGACTTGATATTGATATCATTGCTTTCACTGACTTACTTCTTGAAGCTTTAGAAGGTACTGATATGTCTAGTTCTGTCGCGAGCTCATATCAGCTCTATTTAACTCCAGAATTAGCCAAGGCACTTGAACACGCTGGTAAAGTGGCTGAGGAGCTAGGGGACTCTTATGTTGGTCCAGAACACTTATTCTTATCAGCTTTGGAATCCCCAGGACCAGCCATTGAAGTGCTACAACGCTCTGGTCTGGATAAGAAGCAAGTTTTAAAAACTCTTAAGGATGTTCGTGAGCATTCTGTTTCTGACGCTGAGCAACCTAAGAAGAATCGTTCTCTCAATCGGTATACCCGCAACCTCACACAGTTAGCTGTGGAAAATAAACTAGACCCGGTTATTGGACGTGATGTAGAGGTGCAGAGAGTGGTTCAAATATTGTCTCGTCGCACTAAAAATAATCCGATACTGATTGGTGAAGCCGGAGTGGGAAAGACAGCTATCGCTGAAGGCTTGGCACAAATAATCGCCCAAGGCACAGCACCTGAGTCAATCAAAGGAAAGGAAATACTTTCGCTTGACCTTGGACTTCTGGTTGCTGGTACAAAATTCCGCGGAGAGTTTGAAGAGCGTCTAAAGGCAGTGATGAAAGAAGTAGAACAATCAGAAGGAAACATCATTCTCTTTATTGATGAGCTTCACACTATTGTGGGTGCTGGTGCGGCTGAAGGTTCGATGGATGCGAGCAACATGTTGAAGCCAGCCTTGGCTCGTGGAGAGGTCCGAATCATTGGAGCTACTACACTTAAGGAGTACCAGAAATATATAGAACGTGATCCAGCTCTAACACGACGCTTCCAGCCAATCTTTGTTAACGAGCCTTCAGTAGAAGACGCTGTGGCGATTTTGCGCGGTATCACCGAGAAGTATGAGCTCTTCCACGGAGTGCGTATTACCGATGACGCCATCCTCGCTGCTGTTAATCTTTCTAGTCGCTATATCACCGACCGTTTCTTGCCTGACAAGGCAGTGGACCTTATTGATGAGGCTGCGTCTGCTTTGCGTATTTCTCTTGAGAATAAGCCAGAGGAACTGGAGGTGACAGACAGACAGGTTCGTCGACTTGAAATTGAAAGAGAAGCTCTACGTAAAGAAGAGTCACTAAGTAACAGTCCAGAGAAGATAAAACTTCGCTTAAAGAATATTGAAAAGGAAATAGCTGAACTTAAAGACAAAACAAAAACTTTGCAGACTAAGTGGCAAAGCGAAAAGGAATCTTTGGGTGATATTGGCAGAATTAAAAAGGAATTGGAAACACTTCGACTCGAAGCTGATTCATCTGAAGCGGGCGCCGACTTAACTCGCGCTGCTGAGATTCGATACAGCACCATTCCTTCACTCGAGAAACAACTTGAAGCCCAGACTACTCGCTTGCGAAAACTGCAACGTAGTCGACGGGTCCTTCGTGAGGAAGTTACCGAAGAAGATATTGCGATGGTAGTTTCTCGATGGACTGGTATTCCAGTGGCTCGAATGTTGGAAGCAGAAGCTGAGAAGCTTTCTCGTATGGAGGAAGAACTTAAGAAGAAAGTAGTCGGACAAGACAATGCAGTACAACTAGTCGCCAATGCCGTTAAACGCTCTCGTGCGGGCATTGCAGACCCAGATAGACCGATTGGGTCATTCTTGTTCCTAGGACCGACTGGAGTCGGTAAAACTGAGCTCTCACGCGCTTTGGCAGAATTTATGTTCGATGACCAGGAAGCGGTGATTCGCATTGATATGAGTGAGTTTATGGAGAAGCACTCAGTCTCTAAGATTATCGGTTCTCCTCCTGGTTATGTGGGTCACGAAGAGGGTGGTTCAATTACTGAACGTATCCGTCACCGACCATACGCCGTAGTGCTACTTGATGAGGTTGAGAAGGCTCACCCAGAGGTGTTTAACGTGCTACTTCAAGTACTTGATTCTGGTCACTTGACCGACGCTAAGGGTCGCAAGGTGAACTTCAAGAACACCATCATCATAATGACTTCTAACATTGGCGCCGAGCACATCGACAAGATGTCTAACTTCGGCTTCCAAGAGAGTCATGATGATAATTCTCAATATGGTCGTGCTAAGGACAAGGTGATGGAAAGTCTTAAGAATTTCTTCCGTCCAGAATTCCTTAACCGTCTTGATGAAATTATCGTCTTCGATATTCTTTCTCCAGCTGTTATCTCAGACATTGTGAAGATGCAAGTAGAGAAGGTTGTGAAGCGCTTGGCTTCCAAGGAGATTGACTTGAGTGTTGATACGGAGGTAATGGATTATCTTGCTCGTGAAGGATATGACCCTAAGTTTGGTGCTCGTCCATTGAAGCGTGTGATTCAATCTAAGATTCTGACACCGGTAGCTAACATGATGATTAATCAAGGAATGCTGAAGGGTGGTACTGTGAAGGTAGGAATGAAGAATGGTGAGCTTTGCTTCGACACCAAGAAAAAGGGAAGACGGATACCGTCGCCGGTGAAGTTGAGTAATCAGAAGACGACTTAGATGAATAAGAAAAGCCGTAGCGTAAAGCTACGGCTTTTTCTAACATTGCGATATCGTGGTTATTTGATAGAATCGGTCAGCACAATACACAATGCGTCGGTGGTAGAGCGGTCAATTACAACAGGCTGTAAACCTGTCGGCTTCGGCCTACGCAAGTTCGAATCTTGCCCGGCGCACAAAAGAAAAACCACCTTTCTAGTGAGAAAGGTGGTTTTTCTTATCTTGCAAGGTAGTTGAATAAATATTATTGAGAACAGTCTTACTGAACCATGTACTACCTTATCTATGTAGCTAATAACAAACACTGTAATTGAACCTTTTGCTATAGAAAGGACTTGTATTTTAGAGTGACTGACTTGATAAAGTCGAATCATAGTATGGTATTATATAATACATAATTAGGGTTTGATTATGAAGCAAGCTAAAAAAGACCAGGCAATCCTTTTGAGACTAAAGGGAGGTTCAGTCAAAGAAATTAGTCGTACTCTCGGTGTGGCACAGAGTACAGTTTCAGTCTGGTTAAGAAGTGTTAAGTTATCAAGCAAAGCAAGGCAAATACTTCAAAAAAAATCTGAATTAGGTCGCAAGAAAGCCTCGCTGACCTTACGTCTCCAAACAGAAAGTAAGTTAATTAGTGCTACTTATGATGCTGCCTCGGTGGTCAAGGAGGTTAAATATGACGTCAACTCTCTGAAGATTCTTTGTGCGATGATGTATTGGTGTGAAGGCTCTAAAACAAAAAATGATAGTTCTTTAGTCTTTACAAATTCTGATCCAGAGCTGGTGTCATTTTTTCTACAGCTATTAAGGAAGGCTTTCGGTGTTGATGAGTCAAAGTTTAGGATTTTGATGCATTTACACGAATACCATAATCCCATCAAGCAGTTGCGTTTTTGGTCTAAAGTAACTAATATACAGCAGTCCCAATTTCTTCGATCTTATAGAAAACCTAATACTGGTAAAAATAAGAAAAGTGGTTATCCGGGATGCATATCATTACGTTATCACGACGTTGAGTTAGCTAGAGAAATTCAAGCTTTGGCTAGAATGGTAATGATGCACGGGCCTATAGTTTAATGGTAAAACAGCCGCCTCCAAAGCGGCCGTTCCCTGTTCGAGTCAGGGTGGGCCCGCAAAACTACACAGTAAAAGCCTTGGCTTGTGCCAAGGCTTTTACTGTGTAGTTGCAGATTGTTCACTTCAAAATTTGTTCTATCGTACAGTGATGTCCCAGTGGTCACCTTCAAGTGCGTACTCGACTCCTGGTCGTGAAGGGTCAGTATAAAGAATGGCTCCGTCGCCACTACGAGTGCCACTGCGTGTGTAATTACTTTTGATGTGATTTGTAAGTCCAGAGGTGTCATCGAGGTCAATTTTATAGCCACTTCCGTGGCTATAGGTTCCTCCTGCATGTCCACTCTCTGTCCCGCCTGTCACAGTGACCGAACAGTTACACGTCTGCCTTAACCTGATTGCCTCGCTTATCGTTTCTTGGTTCATTCCATCTAGTTGTGTTCTACCCGGAGCAGATTCCCAGACAGTAATACCAGCGGCAGATAAAGCTGTGCGAGCTTCTGAATCGGTGTATTGACCCGCCGACACACCTCTTGCGCCATTATCCACCAATGCAGTTGCGGTTCCATACTCTCCACCAGTAAGGCGTCCCCATACGTCTAGTCCGTCTCCAGTTAGAGTCTTCATTATAGTGTCTACCACTAGCCAAGCAGCAAGGATAATAACGATACCGATTACGACGTTAGTGAATAGTTCCTTTGCTTTTGTCGCCTCTCCCTCATTTCCACCGGAAGTTACTAAACGGAATCCAGCATAAACCATCACAATAACAGCGATGATGCCGAGCATCTGAATTAAAAAACTAATCAGTCCGTTAACAAAATTAGCCACATCACTTGTGTCACAAGGATTGTCACCATAGCCACAGGGAATGAGTCCACTGTCTTGGGCCATCACTAGGGCAGGTAAAAACATTAAGGCTAATATAAATCCCGCCACAGACACTTTAGAAATAGCCATATACATTATTATTTCTATAGTATCAACCTAGATAGTCTTTCACAACGTCCCCGATGTGCTTATCTCCTCTCTTGAACCATTTAATCGTCTGGTCACGCTTAAGCCAAGTCATTTGACGTTTGGCAAATTGACGGCTCTTTATGGTCAGTTCTTCTATCATTTCTTCGTACTTCATCTCACTACGCAAGTACCGAGATATATATCGGTACTCAAGGCCAAAGTTGTCGAGTTTCTCGTGAGTTACCCCTGCCTCTACCAAACCCTCTACTTCTTCTACCATACCGATTTCTAGTCTCTCCAAAATTCTAGCTTTAAGAATATCGCCATGGGTTTGCATATCCACTTCTAAACCAACCGTTAGAACGTCGTATGGGGAGTCGACTGTTTGGGGCGGAGGAACGGTGCCGAGGGTCGTCGCTATTTCAATTGCTCGCACCAAGCGCCTTTTATTATCTTTCTCAATATTTCCCGCTCGCACCGGGTCGAGTTTCTCTAGGATAGTAAAAAGCTCGTCGGCACTTTTCTCTTCAAGCTTGGCTCGGAGTATTTCGTCTGGTTTCACTTCCGGCAAACTCACTTTATTTAAAAGAGCATCAATATAGAAAAAAGTACCACCACAAATAATTGGTAGTTTTCCGCGCGATAAAATGTCACTAATGGCTACTTCAGCGTCACTCTTAAAATCAGAAGCGTTGTACGTATTTTTAGGGTAAGCGACATCAATCAAGTGGTGTGGCACACCATCCATTTCTTCCTTAGTTACTTTCGCTGAACCAATGTCTAAACCTCTATATACTTGACGAGAATCGGCTGAAACCACCTCGCCATTAAATTGTTTGGCGAGTTCAATTGACAGGGAAGTCTTGCCGGAGGCAGTCGGTCCGACGATGACTAGTATTTTGGGTTTGTTTTCCACAGGGGGACTATAGCAGAAAGTGGTTATTAAATCAGCCTGAAGAGGAGAGACTTGTCCCGCTTTTTCTAATTCGCTTACGCTCATAAGAACGCAGGACGCAGCTCACTTGTTTTTATTTCTAGGAAAGGAAATAAAAACATCGTTCCGCTCTTCAAGTCTCTACGCAAGCAAAATTGTTTGCTTGCTCCCGCGGCACTATGAAAATCAAAAGCCCGCTGAAGCGGGCCAAGATTTTCTTTAGTGCCGCGGGAGAGACTTGAACTCTCACAACCGTTAGGTCGATGGGTTTTGAATCCATTGCGTCTACCATTCCGCCACCGCGGCAAGCGATAGCAAGCAATATACCAGACTTTTGGAGGTTTATAAACAGCGCTATTTTCTCTTATGTTACAATGCTCTTAAATCACTGGCGTATGGAGGTGTCGGTTTTGTGCTGTGCTTGTGGTGTAATTTTTGACTTTTAACTTTCTGCTTTTTTCTTCATTATGTCTTTCCAAGGAGATTCAATATTCTGGGTAGAGCTCGATAAGGTGGTACCAAATCCGTACCAGCCACGGCGCGAGTTTGATGAACAAAAGCTGAAGGAACTGGCTGAGTCTATTCGCATGTACGGTGTTCTTCAGCCCCTCACTGTCACCAGGCGCGAGCGGACACGCGACGATGGTACTTTCTTCACTGAATACGAATTAATTGCTGGAGAGCGACGTTTGCGTGCTTCTAAAATTGCTGGTCTGTCACAGGTTCCTGTAATTATCCGCCAAGGTGAGCAGACTGAGCAGGAAAAACTTGAGCTTGCCATTATTGAAAACCTGCAACGCGAGGACCTCAATGCGGTGGATAGAGCTCTGGCATTCCAACAACTAACTGAAGTGTTTCACCTCACTCACGCCCAGGTGGCAGCTAAGATGGGACGTAGTCGCGAGTATGTATCCAACACGCTACGTATCTTGGCTTTGCCGGAGTACATGCTCTCGTCACTTCGTCGTGGTGAAATGAGTGAAGGGCACTCACGAGCACTTTTGATGTTAGTAGACAGGCCAGAAGAACAGGATGTTCTTTATCGTGAGATTCTACTTAAGAAAATTTCGGTGCGTGAGAGTGAACGAATTTCTCGAAAGATTGCTACTGACAGAGTGCGTAAGCGTTCATGGCAAGATAGCGACCCTGGCCTTATAGAACTTGAACGCAAACTTACCGAAACTCTTGGTACACGTGTACAGATAAAGAAGACTGACTTTGGTGGAACTTTAAGTATTGATTACTTTGACCCGACTGACCTTGATAAGATTTTCCAATTAACCAATCGTGGTACCGAATCTGCTAGCGATGAGGAAATGAATGCTGTGGACGCTGTTAATGAAACTTTAAGAGAAGAGGTAAGTGAGGCCAATGAGGTGATGGGTAAACTGGAGGAAAATACTCCGCTTGAAGAAGCTACGAATATGGAGGAGGAGTGGACAGATACACCTAATACATCTCTGCCAGCAATCGACAATCTAGTAACTCCTCCAGCTGTAGATGATTTGGTGACTGAGCCTGCAGTAGATAATCTTGTAACTGAACCAGCGGTAGATGATTTGGTTACAAAACCGGCAGTAGATGAGCTAGTCACACCTCCTGCACCCGATAGTCTGGTTACACCTCCGGCAGACACTTTTAAACCTCGTGAAGATGTTGTGGAAGAGAGTTCTAAAGCTTTGCTTAGCAAGTTTGATCAGACAAGGACGGAGAAGGAGGATAGTGACATCTATTCCCTTAAGAACTTCAACATCTAATTTAAACAACAGAAACTGGCGCATCTGCACAGGTTTCGGATATTTTGTTTTGTCGTCTTAGGTCTAGCTAAGGCTTCCGCACAAAATATCCTGCAACCTGCACACCTGCATCCAGTTTCTGTTGTTTAAAATCCTCAGTTAGAACAAGCTCCTTCGTTTTTAGACTCTGCAATTTAAAACTACTTCTCCTTCTCCAGTGCATTACGAATATGACGTCTGGCCATAGTGGTGTGGGCAATATCTATCCACTTGCGAGTTGGTTTAGCAGACTTTTTTGTCTCCACATCTACAATGTCTCCATTTCGAAGCTCTGTATCGAGAGACACGAGTTTGCTGTTCACTTTTACGCCTGATATATGGTTTCCAACCTCTGAGTGAATGGCATAGGCGAAGTCAATTGGACTGGCTCCGAGTGGCAAATCAACCACGTCGCCTTTTGGTGTGAATACGAAGATGCGATGTTTAAAGAAATCCTTCTGCATATCCTCCACAAATTCTGCACCAGAAGAATCATTTTCTGCATACATTTCGCCAATTTGGTTTATCCAAAGTGGAATTTTGTCTCGGTGAGGTTTGTCCTTAGTTACACCTTCGATTTTTTTCTTGTTATCTTTCCAAGCAAACGGTCTAAAGAGTGTAGGAATGAGGTGTGCAAACCAATTCTCTGATCTGTTCATCTTCTGACCAGTGCTTTCATCTTTATATATGATATGTGAAGCAATACCGTACTCAGCTTCGTGATGCATTTTATTCGTGCGAATTTGTATTTCAAGAATATCTCCACCACCGGTAGCAACGGTAGTGTGTATGGACTTGTATCCATTAGGCTTCGGGAACGCTATGTAGTCTTTGACGCGCTTGGGTAGTGGTCGCCAAATTTCGTGAATAAGCCCTAGCACCTTATAGCAGTCTTCCATCTTGGGTACGACTACACGAAGCGCCAGCAGGTCGTAGACTTGATCGATATCCCACTCCTTACGCTTTAGTTTCTGAAACAGACTATAAAGTCCTTTGACTCGGTAACTGGTGGTAAAGTCACGGATACCTTCTTCGGCCAGACGTTTCTGCAGAGCCTTACGCTCACGCTCCAAACGCTCCTCGTATTTACCAATTTTTTTCTTGAGTAACTCCTTTACCTTCTTGTATTCCTCTGGATACACGTATGGAAAAGCCAAATCTTCTAGCTCTTTACGGTCACGGCCCATTCCCAGACGGTGGGCAACTGGTACATATATCTCTAGAGTCTCTCTTGCAATACGTAGTCGTTTTTCTTTAGGGACATGCTCCAGTGTCATCATGTTGTGCAAGCGGTCAACGAGCTTAATGAGAAGCACTCGAATATCCTGACTGGTAGCGACAAAAAGCTTTCGTAGACTTTCGTTGTGGCGATCGCTACCGTAATAACGTACCGAAGAGAGTTTGGTGACACCTTCCACCAAGAAAAGTATTTCCTCACCAAACTCACGCTTAATATCTTCGGCCGTTACATCAGTGTCTTCGATAGTGTCGTGAAGAAGGGCTGCCGCTATAGTGCGTGGTCCCATCCCCATTTCAGATAAACGCAAAGCCACGGCCGCCACGTGGGTCATGTATGGTTCACCAGAATAGCGAGTGTGTCCCTCGTGAGCTTTTTCGGCGGTGCTATATGCCTTTTCGATTAGCTCCTTATCAGCCTCGGTGGGATTTTTAAGATGCGCAATAATATCTTTGGCCGTAGTCATTTACTCAGTATAAAGGTGAAACTTGAAACAGGGAAGTTTGAAGTTAAAAATACGACGGCTCGCCTTTGGCGAGCCGTCGTATTTTTAATAAACTTTTAACTAACTTTCATATACATCAGTGCATCTTCAACCGTCATCTTTTCTATATCCACATCGTTTGGCAACATGATTCGTTTGAATCCACGACGGAGGTATCGTCCAGACTTAGATTCGTATACTACTAGTGGTTTTTTGGTTTTAGGATGTGGTCCAAGTTCCTTCAGTACTGTCTCTCCCTTTCTTCCTTGTTTTGGTTTCGAAAAGATTTCTAGAGCCCGCTCTAGTGTGATGGTGTATGGGTCGTCGCCATCTTTAGGCTTTAATGAACGGAAGTCTTTCACATGTCCGATATAAGGACCAAACTGTCCGATATTGGCAATAATAGCTTCACCGGTGTCAGGATGTTTACCCAGTTCGCGAGGTAGAACAAGATAATGTACGGCGTCTTCCAGAGTGACATCTTCTGCCTTTTTATCTTTTGGCAGAGAAGCACGCTTCGGTTTTGGTTGTTCTGACTTTTTCTTTCCTTTAATTGGTTCTGGCATCTCTCCAAGCTGAACATACGGACCAAACTTTCCGTTTAGTACGTAAATATTTTCGCCAGTCTCCGGATGCTTACCAATTGGTTCTTCGTCCTTCACTTCTGAACCATCAATCAGTCTAGACCCGGTACACTCTGGGAAATTTTCACAGGAGAGAAACTTCCCACTCTTACCAAGTTTAATCACCATTGCCTTGCCACAAATTGGACAAGGAAATTCAGCTGGAGCGTCTCCAAGGTTCGTCTGTTTTTCAATATCCTCTTTCGCAGCCAAGTCACGGGAGAATGGGGTATAGAAGTCACTAAGAGTTTTTTTATAGGTCCGTTTTCCCTCGGCAATTTCGTCGAGTTCATCTTCCATGTCACTAGTGAAAGTGTCAGAAATATAAGTAGGGAAGTGTGCTTCGAGGAATGATGAAACCACATCCCCAGTGTCAGTTGGGATTAGTGTTCGCCCCTTCTTCTCCACATAACCGCGGTCATTTAGGGTCTGCATAATCGAAGCGTAGGTAGAAGGTCGTCCGATACCGCGCTTTTCAAGTTCTTTAATCAGTCCAGCTTCACTGTATCGGCTTGGTGGTTCGGTAGCTTTCTCTTCTATTTCTACTTTGTCTACCTCTACCTTTTCTCCAACGGTAACCATTGGTACTTCGGTGTCCTCACCACGAGCTCGAGTGTCTACCTTTAACCAACCGTCAAAAAGTACTCGTGAACCATTAACTGCAAAGTCAGGAATTATTTCGTTGGAATCTACTAGGTTGGTGGTGATGCGAGTTCGCTTAACCCGCGCATCAGCCATTTGTGATGACACTGTTCGGTCCCAGATTAATTCGTAGAGGGCGCGTTCGTCGGCGGTGCTACCAGCGGAACGAACAGAAGCATTGGTTGGTCTGATAGCTTCATGAGCTTCCTGAGCCGACTTGCTTTTAGTCTTATAGTTTCTTGGTTGTACGTATTCTTTACCATAATCACTATGAAGTAGTGCGATGATTTGTTTTTGCGCTGCCGCACCCATATTGGTGGAGTCGGTACGCATGTAGGTAATCAATCCTGCTTCGTAGAGTTTTTGCGCTGCGCGCATTGTGCGAGACGGTGAAAAACCGAGTCTGGTAGAGGCTGTCTGTTGAATGGTGGAGGTGGTAAAAGGTGGTCGAGGTGAACGCTTTTGTTCTGTCTCTTTTATATCCTTTACCTCCCAGTTATTTTCCTCACCTGCTTTTTTGATTCTCTCTGCTTCTTTCTTATCTTTCGGTTGCTCTAAACAGATGAATGGCACTTCGCCACTTTTAGCGAGTTTGGTTGGAGCTGTTAGTACGTAGTATAGCTCTGGTATGAAGGCACGTATCTCACGCTCACGTTCCATTAATATGCGAAGCGCTGGAGACTGTACACGACCAGCAGAAAGACCATAACGAACCTTCTTCCAAATTAGACCAGATAGGTCATAACCAACCAATCTATCAAGCACGCGACGGGCTTCTTGTGCTTCTTTCAAATTGATATCAATCGGACGAGGATGTTCTATCGCTTCTTTGACTGCGTCCTCGGTAATTTCATGAAAAACGATTCGCTTCAAATTCTTATTAGAACCCTTGATTAGTTCAGCTACGTGCCAAGCAATAGCCTCTCCTTCGCGGTCGGGGTCGGATGCCAGTAGTACAGCGTCAGCTTTTTTTGCAGCCTCCTTAAGGTCTGCGATAACTTTTTCTTTTCCAGGAGAGACGATATAACGCGGAATAAAACCACCCTCGATATCGACGGCATCTTTATTGGTCTTTGGTAGGTCGCGCACGTGTCCAATCGAAGACTTAACGACGTATCCTTTTCCAAGATACTTGCCGATAGTCTTTGCTTTTGATGGCGACTCAACGATAACTAGGGTACTCATATATATAATGTGACTCTACACAAATACTAGTTTGACTATGTTCTGTCAAATCATAGCTTTTAAAACTGATTCGAAAACAAACAAAAAGGGAGGCGTGAAGGCCTCCCCTGTTTTGATCTATACTCCTTTGATCCTTCTGCGCCCGGTCAACGGCTCAAATGCCAGCTTTGCGTGGTGTGCGCAATACGGTGGGTTGTTAGTGTCATTGCCACAGAAGCAGAACCTTTTGTGGTGAGGGTCGCCAAGTGGCCACCTGCAGGTCGTATTTGAGAGTTCCATGAGATTCAGTTTTCGAAAAGCGGGCATGGTTACATCACTCGCCTTTCTCCTTCTTTGTCTCTTCGTTGGCTCTTTTACGACAGTTTCTTCTGCCGAAGTAGCTTTAGGCTCTGCAGACTTTTGCTTTTTTCTGCGTTGAGTAACAGGTCTTTTAGGAACCTTCGTCGTTGTACTTCGTGTGGGTGTTGTATTGAGTCCCTGCCTCCCTGGAAGATTCAGACGGTGTGCCTTCCCGATTACGGAATTTTTAGTACACCAATCACCAAGTTGCAGTGCAATCTGAGATGTAGGAAGACCTTGTTTCCACAATCTCTTCAGAGTCGCTATACGTGCGTTCGTCCAGTTATCACTCATAACTAAACCTCCATTCAATCTGGAACTAGTAAACCACAGAAAGTATTTGATACAAGCTACTGGGCACCAAGGCGATAATAAACCCCGCCGTCTTCTTTAATTAGCCCGTTTATTTCCATTTGCATCAAAATGATGGTGGCTTCACTAGCCGGAAGTGCAAGTTTGCGTATTAAAGTATCTCGCTCGGCCGGTTCCTTTAGAAGGTCTATTATCTTTGCTTCTTCAGAAGTAAGGACTACTTGTTTAGAAGGTAATGTGCCAGTTTGTACTTCTAAATTTAAAGCATTTAAAATATCACTCGCTTCCGTGACTGGCACTGCTCCCAGTTTTAAAAATTGATGTACACCTTTTGAGTTATCCGAAAAAATATTTCCTGGCACCACTAACAGTTCTCGATTGTAGTCGGCACACAATCTAGCGGTAATTAGAGATCCACTTTTTTCGTTTGCCTCTATTACTAATACGGCGTGTGAGATTCCAACCACTAGGCGATTTCTCTGTGGAAATGACCAAGTAGTGGCACGGAAGTCTGGCTCGTATTCTGACATCATTCCACCACCACTCTCCAGTATTTTTCGAGCCAATGGTTTATGACGAGCAGGGTAGATGGCCGAGTCGGATAATCCGCCACCCGGTATCGCCAAGGTGTACATATTATTAGCTAAGGCTGCCTCATGAGCGAGTGAGTCGATACCGAGCGCAAGTCCAGACACTATACCTATATTGTATCCAGCGAGGCCCTGGATTAAATGCTCCACCACCTGCTTCCCGTAGTTGGTGTACTTACGAGAACCCACTACCGCTAGTAGCTTAATGTCGCTTGTGGGTAACTCACCCCGATAGTTCAATTGTTTGGGAGGCTGAGGAATCTCAAGCATCAGCTTAGGGAAGTCACTTTTAGATAATTCCTTGATAGGAAAGTCCATTGGAAAATTATAGCATTGACAATATTAATAATATTAGTAAGATGCTGGCTAGGAGGAGAGACCGACATGCAAATATTTTATATTTTTGTGTCTGGTTTGGCCGAAACAATAAGAATCACCACCTTGCTCGAATGTCCGGCGCTCATTGCGGACGATCCAGTAGAGGATGGTGCGAGTGAGCCCGCAATGCGGCTCACAAGACCTGCGGTGACTGCTCGTCACCGCCCAAGGCCGAACCAGCACGACCCGCCCATAGAACTTATAAGCCCTCACCCTGAGGGTTTTCTTTTTGCCTAAAATCAAACTTCAGGATATTGTATAATTCAACCCATTAACTAAATGCCAAGAGCTAAATCATGTTAGACATAAAATTCATCAGGGAGAACTTGGACATCGTCAAGATGGCCGCTACAAAAAAGAAAATCAAGGTAGACCTTGATCGCTTGATGGTGGTGGATGATTCTCGTCGCGAGATAATGTCTAGGCTGGAATCTAAAAAGGCTGAGCAGAATATGGTAGGCAAGCGTATCGTGGCTGAGAAAGACCCAGGTGCACGTGATGTCTTTATTGGGGATATGCAGAAGCTGAAAGCTGAGATGCAGGCCGACGAAGACGCCTTGAAACCACTAATGGAAGAGTGGCAAGCTCTCATGCTCCAAGTACCACAAGTTCCAGATATGACCGTGCCAGATGGCAACAGTGACGCTGATAACGTAGAGGTAAAGGCTTGGGGCGATAAACCGAAGTTTGATTTCGTCGCCAAGAGTCACGTGGAGTTGATGCAGAAACTAAAGATGGTGGACTTTGAGCGCGGCACCAAAGTTCATGGTTTCCGTGGATACTATCTTATTAATGATGGGGCACTCCTCTCATGGGCGGTGTGGAACTACGCACAGGAATTTTTCCTCAGGAAAGGATTTAGTCCAATGTTGCCACCAACCATAGTGCGTAAGGCCAATCTCTATGGCACAGGACACCTACCAAACGAAGCTGAGGATGTTTATCATACTCAAGACGAAGACTACCTAATCGGTACCAGTGAAGTATCCACCATGGGTTATTATGCCGATGATATTTTGGAGCAGTCTGAGCTTCCGATTAAACACCTTTCTTTCTCACCTTGTTATCGACGTGAAGCGGGAAGTCACGGTAAGGATGTGAAGGGTCTCATTCGTGTACATGAATTTTATAAAGTAGAACAGGTGATGCTTTGTGAAGCTTCTCATGAAGAGAGTGTGAAGTGGCATGAGTGGATTAACCGCAACACTGAAGAATTTATTGAATCTCTCGGTATCCCGTACCATACGGTTCTTAACTGTGGTGGTGATATCGGACAAGGTCAAGTGAAGAAGTATGATATTGAACTTTGGGTCCCAGGTGAAGAGAAGTACCGCGAAATTAGCTCTGCCTCGTACTTCCACGATTTTCAGACACGCCGGTTCAATATTCGCTACCGTGATGCGGAAGATAAACTGCGTTACGCACACTCTTTAAACTGTACCGCTATTCCAACTCCGCGTATTCTCGTATCTCTAGTGGAGAATTTCCAGCAGAAAGATGGCACAATCAAAGTTCCATTGCCACTTCAGAAGTATTTGGGCAAAGAAATCATCGGGTAAGGGCTTTAGAGCTTGTGTCAAAACCTACCACAACGCAAGACACAAGGTTATTTCGCCGACGTCGCCACACTAAAATCGGCGTAAAATGGCTTAAACTCGTTCGATGAATCTTGATTCACCTCACTCGTTTGCACCATTTTCCACTCGATTTTAGTGTGGCTTTGGTCTGGCGATAGATTTTGACACAAGCTCTAGCTAAATTATGCTAACATCTTAGGATGTTAGGACGAAAACGAGTGCAGGTAAGAAAGCGGCGCGCATCAGGCGCTTTAACCAGGCAATTTTTTGTCGGCTTCTTATTTTTTCTGGTGTTTATCGCTATTGCAGGAGCAGTTTGGTACGGCTCCCGACTTGAGTCGTTAACGATAGTGAAGGTAAGCGTGGTGGGTGGCGACACTGTCAGTCATGATGATATTAAGATTTTGGTTGAGCAGGAATTAGACGGAAATTACTATAGCGTTGTGCCAAAGCGTTTTTCATGGACTTATCCCGAAGAGCAGATTGTTACAGAAATAGAATCTGTACCGAAGGTGAAAGAGGCTAGATTAACTCGACCTGATAGTAAAACAGTCGAGGTACATTTTGTTGAATATAATCCGGTGGCACTATGGTGCCAAAACCAAGGAAGTTTCGAAGGATGTATTTTCCTTGATGATACTGGTTATGCTTTTAGTCCAGCTCCACCACTGCAAGGAAATGCAATGCCGCGATACTTTAACCAAGAGACACCAACAGAAGGACAAAATCCTTTCACTTATGAATTCATGCGTGATACGCTCAGCTTCTCTAAAGTTGTACGTCATGACCTGAATTTTGTTACCTACGCAATTGAGAAAGTTGGTGTAGATGAAGCTATCTTTGAACTCTATGGCGGGGGACAAATAAAGATCACACTGCGTCAACCACTAGAAGTAACTTTAGAAAATTTGCGAGTCCTGCTCGGAGCTTCTGAGTTTACACATATTGAGCCAGGTAACTTTGAATATATTGACCTTCGCTTTGGAGATAAAGTTTTTGTGAATGAAGTGAAAGGTGAGGAGGACGAAGAGATAAACGCCGCCTCAAGTACTCTTGAGACGGCATTATAATCGGGCGATAGGGTCACCTGTTGTTGGCGATAACCCTATCGATACGCTCCTGGAGGAACGTCGTCTTTTTTCCAAAAACTCCAGCGATGTGGTGGTCGAGAGAGTAGAGAAAAAGTGCAAACGAAAAGACGAGAAAGATTGTGGTTATTCTGTCGACTGTCCCAATCGACATTCCACTCTCTTTCTTTGCCTCTGAATTCTTCATGACAACCTCCTCTTGTTTTGCAACCTATATTCAACCACTGTTTCTCTGTCCTCACAAGATATGTTAGTCTAACGCCGATGAATTTCTGGAAAGAATTACCAAAGCCCATTTTCGTACTAGCGCCACTGGCCGATGTCACAGACGCGGCTTTTCGTCGAATGATAGCAAAACATTCACGTCACACTCGTAAGGATGGAACTGAAGGAGGTCCTGACGTATTTTGGACTGAATTCGTGTCTGCCGACGGCCTTTGTCGCGCCACACCGGAAGGTCTGGAGAAACTGATGGCCGACCTTAAGTACATGGAAGAGGAAAGACCTATTGTCGCTCAACTATTTAGCTCAAATGAAGAGTATATGGAAAAGGCGGCAGCACTGTGTGCGGACCTTGGCTTCGATGGTATCGATATCAATATGGGATGTCCGGACAAAGGTATTGAGAAGCAGGGCTGTGGTTCGGCAATGATAAAGAACCCAGAGAAGGCCGCGGCGATTATTCGGGCGGCGAAGCGTGGGGCACCTAACCTTCCTGTCTCGATAAAGACTCGACTTGGATATAACAAAGATGAGCTCGAAGAGTGGCTACCGCTACTTCTGGCTGAGTCTCCGGCGGTAGTAACGATACACGCTCGTACACGCAAAGAAATGTCTAAGGTGCCAGCGCGCTGGGAAAGAGTGGCGCGGGCAGTGGAGATACGTGATGCATTAAAAAGTGAGACTTTGATATTAGGAAATGGTGATGCCTTGTCGCTTGAGGATGCACGGCAGAAAGTTTCTGCAACTGGAGCAGATGGCGTTATGCTCGGCAGAGCAATCTTCGGCAACCCTTGGCTCTTCCATCCTGAGAAAGATATTTCAAATGTAACTTTAGAAGAAAGATTTGAAGCGCTGATTGAACACACAAGGTTGTTTGAAGAACTTCTGCCACACAAGAGCTTTGCTGTTATGAAAAAACACTACAAGGCATATATTAATGGTTTTGATGGAGCGCATGATTTACGGGCAGTTTTAATGGAACAAGATAACTCCGAAAAAATGGCTGACATTCTAGATAATTTTCTTAAAGCGAATAAATAAAGCAGGGTAGACAATTGCGCCCAGAAACGGAAGGTGTAAGCTAGTAATTAGGGAACCAATTAAGAAACGAGGAAAGGGGAAGGAAATGTTCTTGAGAGGCAGAATTCGGCTGGCTGGTGTTCTGTGTGTATCGCTGTTTATGTCAGCAGACAGTGCTATTTCAGCACTCAGCACGGAGGTGGACGATACTGACACGGTTATTGTGAGTGTACCAACTCTCCCGTTGGTTTATCCTCAACAACTTGTGTTTGTCTGTGATCCAGTACTTTCACCGGCTGGCACTACTGTTTGTGGTCTGGTAGATGCCGGGCAACTAACCTACATTGGAGCTGCGCAGGACGTGCAGTTGGTACTAGTTGAAGGTAGTGGCCTTGTGACGTTTGTACTGTATCCCGTCCAGGCCTGTTACCGCCATTATGCAATGATCATGCCGAATCCAGTGGATGAGCACTTCACAGATCCAGAGCTGGCGGCTGACGTAGGTCTATTAGGCGCTCTGGTTCATGAGGGTTTTCCGACTGGAACATGTCCATACCCATTCGAAAAGCCTTTGGATATGACCACCACAGTGTCAATTGAATGATGTGAACATGTCTGAGCCCGGCTTCCGCAGTTGCGGAAGCCGGGCTTTGTTGTTAATAAGTCTGGTTTTGGTCTCAGAGGGACGCTATAATATAGCTATGACCGAGATTTTGCAGGCGAATATTTTCTTTTTCATCACCGCGATGTCGGTGGTCGTCTTCACTATCTTTCTCTGCATAGCGATGTACTTCGTTATTAAGATATTGAGTTCGGTCCGTAACATTACCGAACGAATTGACGAAAGTAGCGAAGTGATTGCTGATGACATTCAGCAGTTACGTACATACATCGTAGAGGGCAGTTTGATTTCACAAATCATTGGTCTGTTCATTAAAAGTAAGCGTTCGCGCAAAAAGCAGACGGAAGATGTTGATTAGCGTTAATTCAATTTATCTATGGCAAAGAAAGCAACAAAGAAGTCAGAACTTTCAGGTGGAGAAAAGGTAGGTATCGGAGTTGCGCTCACAACTGCGGCCGTAGCTGCAGCTGGCGCGTACTTCCTTTATGGTAGTCCTAATGCTGCTAAGAACCGAAAGAAAGTAAAAGGATGGATGTTGAAGGCAAAGGGCGAAGCCCTTGAAGCAATGGAAAAGGCTGGGCAAATGACTGCCGACGAATATCAGACACTTATCAACGGTATTGCTACCGGATACAGTAAGGTGCAAGGAACTTCTAAGAACGAAATTGCAGAATTTAAAAAAGAGATGATGGATTATTGGCAGAAAATCGCCAAAGGAGCAAATAGTGCTAAAAAGACCACCAAGAAATCTGCTAAGAAGGCAGTTAAAAAGACCGCTAAGAAAGTAGCAAAATCTGCGAGTTAATTACGCTCGCCGTGGAGAATACAGGTGGCTAATTAGCCACCTGTTTTCTACTAACTATTGACAAGGTACTTTTAAAGTTGTAATTTAATGCACAGAACAACAACAAGGAGTTTTGTCATGAACGCACACTGTGAAATGGTCGTTAATCTGACCTTTAAAGAGCTCGAGCGCGACGTACGCTACGAGGGTATCTTGGAAGTAAAGGAGGTACAGTTAGACTTTCAACTTACCTTTGAATCTTCCCGGCAGGCCAGTGAGGAGGCTGCAATGGCAGGTCGCGACCCGTTGAGGCATGTTTCTCTCGAATACTTCAATCAAGGGAAACAGGTCAATGTGTCTAACATCGGCTTCTTCGACAACGCGGTGTACATGGGACTCTCGATATACATCCACAAAAGAGAGACTGGCTGTGATGCGACAGCACCCGTCAAGTCCCCTGTTGTCGTAGCAGAGGAAATGGGTCAATTCCCGACTCCAATCAGTCTTTTCTCGTATGTGCGTGAACTCAATGGTCTGTCGTCGCACATGTGAATATGACCGCCAATCTGAAAAGGCTTAGCCTGACTTCGGTTGGGCGGCTTTTTTTATGACGCAGTGTTGCTTGGTCCTTTCAGTCTCGGCGCGCATATCATTTACCTAAGGGTTCGAAGACTATGTGATTAGAAAGAAAATGGCCATAGTCTCGTAATACTTTATACTTTAGACTTTTCACTTTATACTACTCAAATATGTCAGAAACCTTAGCTTTGTATCGTAAATATCGCCCGTCCGATTTTAGTGAAGTGCGCGACCAAGAACATATCGTAACGGTTCTAGAGGGAGCAATTAAGAAGAATGCCATTCCGCATGCTCTATTATTTTGTGGTTCACGTGGTACAGGAAAGACGACACTGGCGCGCATCTTCGCCCGCGCTATTGGAGTGAGCGATAATGACCTTTACGAAATTGACGCTGCATCAAATCGTGGTATTGATGACATCAGAGAGCTCAAGGAAGCGGTCCATACTTTGCCATACCAGTCTGAGCGCAAGGTATACATCATCGACGAGGTACACATGCTCACCAAGGAAGCTTTTAATGCGCTTTTGAAAACTCTAGAAGAACCACCAGCTCACGTAGTCTTTATCTTAGCTACGACCGAAGAAGACAAACTTCTCGACACTATCAAGTCACGTTGTCAGGTGTTCAAATTCCGCTCACCTTCACGAACAGTCTTAAAAGAGACTGTTACCGACATAGCTAAAAAAGAGAAGTGCAAACTCGATCCTGAGGCAGCCGACCTTATTGCTATCGCAGCTGATGGTTCTTTTCGTGATGCTCTAGGGATTCTCCAGAAAGTAATGATGGCATCTACCGATCAGACTCTGAAGGCTGATGAGGTAGCCACTATTATCGGTGCGCCTCGGGGACATCTTTTAGTAGAGGTGGTAGAGGCACTCAGTGAAAAGAACGTTGAGCGTGCTCTAGAAGCGGTGAGTAAAGCGGCTGCCTCTAATACCGATATGAAGCTCTTTATTCGGCTACTCTTGGAGCGCACTCGGGCTGTGATACTCCTTCGTAATCTGCCAGCCCGTAAGGCAGACATTCTCGCTAACTATTCTGAAGAAGAATCTGCCTTCTTGGAAAAACTTTCTGCGGATCCAAAGTCACCAGTTAATTCTCATATGCTACTTCGCCTTCTAGATACGGCTGAGTTAACTAGTCGTTCTCAGATTCCATCACTACCACTTGAGGTCGCTATTGTTGATTTATGTCAGAAATAAAAACGTTTCTCGTTCCACCTAAGTCACAAGTTGGCGGGGTGTTAGTCGAGAAAACCATGGCGTTTTTGCTAGCTAAAGTGTCGCCCGCCGGCGACACTATTTATAATAGTCGCAGTTATCCTCTTAGCAAGCTATCGGGATGTTCTGCGACATCGCTAGTAGGGAAGACGAAAGAAGTTTTCTTTATCCGACACGGACAGACGCAAATGAATCTTCGTCGTATCCATCAAGGACCTGATGAGCCTTTGACTCCGGCTGGACGTGAAGGTGTGCGACAAGTTGTTGCTTTTTTGCAAGACAAAGAAATAGACACTCTGGTTTCTAGTAATTATTTAAGGGCTAGGGAGACAGCCGATATGATTGCCGAGGTTCTTGGTACCACATACAGTATCGAACCATCAGTGCGAGAAATCGGTCGTCCACTCAGAGTTTATGGGCGACACCACTTTTCTTGGATTTCCTTCCGTTATTTTATTGCCCTCTACCGTAATCGGCTTAATCTCTTGTGGGATGAGGAAGGTGCTGAAAACTTAGCGCATGTGCGAGAGCGAGTCCGGGACGCAAGACTAATGGTCGAGTCTCTTCCTGGGCAAAGGATAGCTGTTGTGTCACATGGTATTTTTATGGGTATGTTTGCTGAAACTGTCTGCTACGACCAACCACTATCTCTATTTAAATTTCTGAAAGGTCTCATTGGTCACAGGCAAATACCTAACACTGGCATCCTGCATTTTAAATGTGAACCCAATGAGTCTCACTATAAGAAGTGCACCTGGTTCCTAGAAGAAACTCTCTTTCCACCGTATAATGGAGAAAGCACCAAATAGGGGGCAAATAAAATAATATCGAAATATGCATCAAGGAAATTGGAAGTGTAGCGGCTGTGGAGCGACTATTACAGAATTGCCGTTTGAACCACGAAGTACAGAAGGTCTAATGTGTCGTGACTGTCACCAGAAGCAAAAGGGCAGCGCACCACGTCAGAACAGTGACCGAGGAGACCGAAAGATGTTTGAAGGTAACTGGACTTGTGCTGGTTGTGGCAATGCGATTACTTCATTGCCGTTTGAGCCGAGGGATACTAGTAACCTTAAATGCAAGGACTGCTTCCAAAAGACTAGGTAGACTTAAACAAAATTACGATGAAAAGTATATTTCCTCCAGATACCCATAGCTACAAAGGTTGGCTGAACTCAGACTCGTTTATTAAACGTTGTCTTGCGGTCTTAGGATATGCTTCTGTAGCGTCTGTATTGGCATCGATTGGCTTATATATACTACTCTTTATGTATATGATAATGGCTTCAATGATGTTGTAGATAATTGGCACACAGTAAAAACGTCGCTCGCCCTATCCCCGCCGCAAGCGGACGAGGTGTTGGGCGAACGAACCATGGCGTTTTTTCTAGCTAAGGAATCGGCCACCGCCGACACAAGTTATAAAAGTCGCATTCTGCGACATTGCTAGTGAAAAATTCCACTCAATATGCTAATCTAGCAAACGCACTATCACAGTGCGTTTTCTAGTATCTAGAAAACAAGATCCTTGCCGGATCATCTAATGGTAGGATTATGGTTTCTGGTACCATCCATCTTGGTTCGAGTCCAAGTCCGGCAGCAATTGATTTTAGGTATCTAATGTGATATAAACTTTTTAGTAATTGTTGTCTAAACAACCTTTGACTAGGGAGAACACCGATGAGCCTTTTTGGAGTCGATTACTCGAAGAAACTTCTTCATGTCGCCGTGGCCAGTGTACCGGAACAGCGAGAAGGGGAAGATGCTGTCGTAATTCACGGACTGGTCTTCAATCCAAAGGAAGTCTTCAGTAAAATAAACACCAGCGCGGAACAGCATTATGCAGAACTCTTCCGCTCGAACCAGATCTACCGGACTGTCGTCGTTGAAACAGAAATGGGTCCCGGGGAACTGGTCCAAATGCTCTGCGACAAGTTTTCAGGTGAATGCTGTATCTGGATCGGTGGAATAATCGCGCCGTTCAGTATGGATCCTTCAAGGGTCGATGAGCTTCTTCAGGAGCTTGTCTCACAACCTGAATCCTATACAGCTTCCGGAGAAAAGTTGCGCTTCGCAAGCTAGAAAGTCAAATGTAAGTCTTCTTAAGAGCCGATTAGCGAAAGCTGATCGGCTCTAAATTTTAATTTCTGTTCGAATATCGTCCCAGACTGCCAGCAAACAAAATTCCGCGGAGAACTGAATGTTCTCCGCGGAGCGTCTCTATTTCAGACAGTGAAAGCTGATGTGAGCCGTAGACGTTGGTACGTGTCTTTATCGATAGGGGTGTTGGTGAAGTCGATGTGCTCATCATGCCACCCGAGTGGTTTTTTGATGACTATACCTTCTTCTGTGGCCCACACTCTTCCAGGTTTCATAATTTGTGGGATGACGGGCATATTGTCATCAACGAAAAGAATTGTACCAGCCCCATCCATCGGTTGGATTTGTACGGCGTTATACAGCTCACCACTTTCGGTGGTGAATCTGCGCACCTTTACGCAGCTAAGTGTGCGACATGCTTGCATATCGTGCACTTTGAATCGTTCACCGAGACGAACTTGGCTAAAAGTTGTTTTCATCCTCTCTCCTCCAGCCTTTCCCAACCTTTAAATTAACCCATTTCTATTGGCTGTCAAACTTTGTTCTAAAATATCCCAGCTTTGTCTTGAATGGAGGATATAGAGTGTAACTTTTAAAGCTTTGCCAATGTTTAAAATAATGAGGACAGATTACTTGAGGGGAAACCATATAAACTATTCAATATAATGTGTGGAATATTTGCTTATACAGGAAAGAAGGAATCACTGCCAATTTTGCTTGATGGCCTGACATCGCTGGAATATCGCGGTTATGATTCCGCTGGTATTTATATTGCTGAAACTGGGTCTGTTAAATCGGTGGGAGCGGTTGATAATCTCAAGTTGAAAATTAAAGGGGATGAGAAAGGTAAGAGCGGTATTGCGCATTTGCGTTGGGCTACTCACGGCGAACCAACTGAAATAAATGCTCATCCGCATCATGATGCTAAAGAGCACATCTGGGTAGTTCATAATGGAATCATTGAAAATTTCAAGGAACTGAAAGAATTTTTAACTAAGCAAGGACGGGTCTTTCTTTCATCGACTGATACTGAGGTACTTGCACACCTTATTAGTTATTATCTGGACGAGAAAAAGAATTTTGAACAAGCAGTAATAGCTGCGCTAAATGACGTGAAAGGGACGTATGGAATTGCCGTTTCGTATAAAAACGAACCAGAAAAAATTATCGCCGCTCGCAATGGGGCGCCTGTGGTTTTGGGAATTGGTGAGGGTGAAAATTTCATTGCATCTGATCCATCGCCAATTCTGCGCTATACCAAAGACGTCATATTTCTACAGGATGGTGAGGTTGTGGTCATTACGCCTTCGAGCCATCTGATATACCGACTAGACAGTACTCAAATTAAACGAGAGAAAGAAACAATTGAATGGGAGGCTGAACAAGCCAGAAAAAGTGGCTATGAACATTTTATGTTGAAGGAAATAATGGAAGGCCCAGAAGTCATCGAAAACACTATCCGTGGAAGACTGATGGTGGAGGAAGGTCTGGCTAAACTTGGCGGTCTAGAAATGGTGGCGGAAAAGTTACGTTCAATGAAGAGGATTATTATCGTGGGTTGTGGTACTGCCTATTACGCCGGACTGGTGGGGGAATATATGATTGAAGAATATGCTGGAATCCCGGTAGAGGTCGAGGTGGGTTCTGAATTTAGATATCGTAAGCCGTTAATTGATGAACATACCATTTTACTAGCCATATCTCAGTCGGGTGAAACAGCTGATACCCTTGAGGCAATTCGTGAAGCTAAGCGAAAAGGAGCGTTGACGCTTGGGATAGTTAATACGGTCGGATCAACTATTGCTCGAGAAACAGATGCAGGGATTTATAATCATGCTGGTCCTGAAATGGGAGTAGCTTCAACCAAAGCCTTTGTTTCTCAATTGACCGCACTTTCATTACTTACACTATTCCTAGGTAGACAACGTCAAATGTCCTTATCTACCGGAAAGAGAATCGCTGAGGAGATTAAATTATTGCCAGAAAAGATTAAACAAATTACAGACAGAAAAGAGGAGATACAAAAAGTGGCTCAGAAATACTCTGAGGCCAGAGACTTTCTCTACATGGGAAGAAAATACAATTTTCCGATTGCCTACGAAGGGGCTTTGAAATTAAAAGAAGTTTCATATATTCATGCTGAGGGATATGGAGCTGGCGAGATGAAGCATGGTCCTCTAGCTATGATTGATGAGAACTTCCCAACTCTAGCCATTGTCCCAAGTGACAGTGTTTATGAAAAAAATGTATCTAATATCCAAGAGATTAAGGCCCGAAAAGGGAAAGTGGTTAGTGTCGTCACTGAAGGAAATAATGAGCTTAAGGATTTAAGTGATGACACTATCAAGATTCCAAAAACACTTGAAATGCTTTCACCGATTTTAACAATCGTGCCACTTCAATTATTTGCTTATTACTTTGCTACCACTAAAGGTTTGAATGTGGACCGTCCTAGAAATTTGGCCAAATCTGTCACGGTAGAGTGATTAAAATAAAGGTACAAATTTTATTTGTGTTGTTGTATAAAAGAGAATTACTACTCTGCTTTGATTTGTAGCAACAAAAATGTTGTTATTGAATTTCTAAAAAAACCTTTTAAACAAGGCTATTTTAAGGCACTTTGATTTTCCTGTACAAAAATTTGTTCTTTATTGTATTGGTATGAAAATGTAGGTGTACACGACTAACTTATAAATTGACTTGCGTACAAAATTTACCAACGCTGTCTATGAACAATGATTAGTCGTGAATATTTAATCACTTAATATTAATATTATGAAAACACTCAACTTATACTTTTTAAATAACAAACAGTTGTATTCTCTATCGCTCATTATGGTGGTTGCCTTTACAACCGTTCTAGCTTTGGGATTCACTCAAGTGTCTCTCGCACAAGCTGAGAATATAGATACTGAAATGGCGGCACAAGGCCAAGGCGCTGGAGGAGGTGGTCAAGGCGCTGGAGGAGGAGGGCAAGGCGGTGGTGGAGGAGGTGGAGATGGCGGTCAGGGCGGTGGAGGAGGAGGTGAGAATGGTGGAGGTGAGGGTGAAGAGGAAGTTCAGGGTAACAATCTTTCTTTCCCAGCTATTGCCGTTGATGGCTACGTTATTTCTCCGATAGCGTCTTCAAGCTTTACTGTGGTCTATGACGGTCCATACACTGACCTCTCAGCTGAAGAATTGGCAGCATTGGAGGGAGGTACTTGGTATGCTCAAAAAACTGAAGGAAACACCTGGCAGGCTGAGTACACTACTGCCGCAATTGGTAGTCCGGTTGATGTCTTTGGTGTTGACTGGGGAGACAATATCGAAGCGATAAATCCGATTGTAGGAAATCCATTCAGAATTGAGGTTGGACTATATAACAAGCCTGAACTCTCTATGCTTGGCTATACAATGGCACTTTTAGCAAATCCTAGTAGTCCTAATGAAGTACAAGGCACAGATACCACAACTTACGATAGTGAATTTGCAGTAGTTGTGTCAGAAAAACCGACACTCAACATTCAAAATATCACTAATGTTTGTACAACTAACCTCGATTGGTCTGGAACTGCTTGGACTCTCGATGGTGTAGCTCTTGATGAAGATAGTGTCTCTTTTGCTCCTGAACTTAATGTGGGAGGAAAGTATGTTTATGGTGCTTCACAAGGGGGTTGGAGACCAGATAGTGATGGTATGTACCGTCTGACTATGTCTATGCCAGGAAGTGATATTTCACTAGCGGACGCAGTGATTGGTAACTATACCGATTGGGTAGCTACTGCCACTTCTACCGAAGAGGAGGAAGAAGCCAGAGCAGCAATTCCTATGATTGATGTTGTGCGCAACCTTACCTATGTTGATGTTATTGCAACTGGTTCAGGTGGTGGAGGAAACCCAGGGGATCCTGGTACTGACACCTATGACCCATGTGCTGTAGTGGTCGACGATACTCCAGCCACATCAACTGATCCAGTCGTGACAGAAGATGACGACGAGTCTTCAGGTTCTTCAGGCGGTGGTGGTGGATCATCTAGAAATGCTACACCAACCGTTGCTGGTGCAAGTACTTTGACTCAAGAAGATATTGATTACCAAAAGAGTGTTATCTTAAATCACATTAGGTTGGTAAACGTTGAGTATGTAAAGCTACTCACCCTGATCAATGATGGCAGTCCGCAAGGAGAAATTGATCAACAAAGAGCTGTGGTAATGGAGCAGATTAGGCTAGTGCACGCTGAATATGCAAGGCTTCTCCAGATGCTACTAAACAGAATTGCAGATTTGACAGCTCAACTACAGGCCAGACGACAGTAGTAACTCTGATATTTTAGAGGCAAAAAGCATAGCTAGTCTATGCTTTTTTGCAATCTGGTTGGAATAGTCTTAATGTTATTGAAAGTATACATATTACGTCCCCTTCTAAGGACTACTGTCAATATATCTTTTGGGGTGTATACTGCGAAGAAACAGTGGTGTGATATGCAAAATCAAAAAGTTATCGAACAACTTGGATATTCTCCTAAACAAGCTAAAGTTTATCTTGCGTCACTTAGCCTCGGAGAGGCGCATATTTCTGATATCGCCAGTAAAGTGAAAATGCCGCGCTCAACAGTACAAGTCATTGTTGACGAATTGCATAAAGGCGGGTTGATGAACTTCTACGTAATGCGCCGATACAAATATTGGGTGGCTGAAAAACCAGAAACACTTTTAGAGAACTTCCAGAAACGTGAGAAGATGATGAAGGATGCACTCCCGAAGCTGACCGCCTTGCGCTTTGAAGCACGCAAAGGTAATAAGTACGACAAGAACTATAAGAAAAGCATTGATACTTTTCGCACTATAGCGGATGCCTCTCTGCAAGCGGTGCTGATTACTAACAGTGATGCGGAAATAGAATATGCTAATACAGTATGGTTAAAGCAATTTGGCTATTCATTAAATGAAGTACGCGGAGAAAACCCTCGTCTATTTAAATCTGGGAAAACCCCTCAGTCAGTATATAAAAAAATGTGGAGTGCTTTGAGTCGAGGAACGATGTTTCAATCAGATGAGATTGTTGATAAGCGTAAGGATGGAACTCACTTCAATCTTTTGACTACCATTTTTCCTGTACAGCACGGTAACCGCACATTTTATATTCAGATTCTCGACGATATCACTGAAAAAAAGCGGGTAGAAAAACTGAGTCATAGTTTCATGCAGATGAATGAAACTATCTCTAGATAGTGGAGAAATGGCGACAACAATTTTGTCGCCATTTTGGTCCCTATTTTAGCCTATAGATACAGCCCTTTTTTCCTTTTTCCATAGTTTCTTCCTAAAACCTTTGCTGAAAGTGTAGGTTGGCGTGATGCTATATACGTACGAAGAATATACCCAAGTACGTATTTATCAGTTTAAGAAAATAGTATGTCTTTAATAAAATGGGAACCATTTGATGAGATAGAACAATTTTTTGGAGATCGGACTATGCCATCTTTTCTAAAACTTAGCTGTGACTTGGCAGTAGATGTTTATGAAGAGAAAGGTAATGTCGTGGCAAAGATGAGTCTGCCAGATGTGAAGGCCGATGACTTAAGTATCTCAATCGAAGACGATGTCCTAACAATAATAGGTAGGCGTGAAGAGGAAAAAGAAACAGCGAAGAAGGATTACTATAGTAAAGAGATTAAGCGTGGGTCCTTTGCTCGTACCGTGCACTTACCTAAAGTGGTAGATGCCAAGAAGGCTGAAGCTAATTACAAAGACGGCATTCTTTCTGTTACTATGCCAGTAATAGCGGGAGCAAAAGACAAGTCAGTTAAAGTTAAGATAAAAAAATAATATGAACACTACAAATTTGGGAAATAAACTATTTGCACTAGGGTTACTTGGAATTTTAATTGTTGCACCAACAGTTATCTTTGCACAGGGCGGTGGATCATCTGCTGGTAGTCAAGACCAACAAAGAGACCGAGATACCATTAACGAGCCACAACAAGATCGAGACCGTGACCAAGATTGTGCTACTGGTACTGATTGCGATCCTATACAGGACCGTGACCAGACTCGTGACCAGGACAGAACACAGGACCCAACCCTTTCAGATGGTGATGGACCTGATCGCGATCAGGTTCGTGACCAAACTCGGGATCAGGATTGTGTAGCGGGGGAAGATTGTGAACCAATTCAAGATCAAGATAGAGACCGTCTTCAAATTCACACACCAGATCAATTGCGTGATGTTATTCAAGAACAACAGAGATTGATGCAGGATAGAGATGACGGTGCCGGAGAAGAGATGCAGCAAATACAGAGGAATCAAAATCAAGTTCGAGTAGCTGCAATGGCCTTTGCCTCATCTTCAGATTTATTTGGTCCCAACGGTCCAGTAGTTGCAAGAATTGCTCAAGATTTTGATGCTTCTGTAGAAGCGACCATTCGATCAGAAGAGCAGATTAGAAATAGAAGTGCATTCACAAGATTTTTCTTTGGAAGCGATGATGAAGAAGTGGCAAGTTTGAGTAATCAGCTAGTACAGAATCAAAACCGCATCCAAGAACTCAATCGTTTAATGGATGAGTGGGACGGTGATTCACAGGTACAAGCAATTCTTAAAGAACAAATCAAGAACATAGAACAAGAACAATTGCGCTTACAGCAGTTTGTAGACGAGGAGAGTACTTCTCGAGGATTGTTTGGATTCTTGTTTGGTTGGCTTTAGACATATCACTTAATTAAAGTGGCTAAACAAAAACCGCAGGTGCTAACGCACTTGCGGTTTTTTGTCTTTAAAAAATTATTGCCAGTAGGTTAAACTAATTATATGAAAAATATAATTAGTGGGGTCGTGGTTGTCTCAATAGTTCTTGTTGCCGGTTTTTATGCTTTTAATTCATATATTTATAAACAAAAGCAGGCCCCATTAGCATATGACCATAAAGACTCTGTATATTGGATTGACGGAGTCTCCGTACAGCTTGAGAATGGCTTGGCCGAAAGCGAATCTGCGCCTGGTTCAGCTTCGGTGGTCATAACCCGTTACTTTGGAAATGATTACGTAGTCGATCTCAATAATGATGGTCGAGAGGACGTAGTCTTTTTACTAACACAGGAAACGGGAGGTAGTGGAATCTTCTACTATGTCGTTGCAGCGCTTAATACTGAAAGTGGATATGTCGGATCTGATGGATACCTGCTGGGTGATAGGATTGCTCCACAAACAATAGAGATTAGTCCTAACCCTAGGCATAAGGATGTGATAGTGGCTAATTATGTTGAGAGAGCAGTCGGTGAACCAATGAGTGCACAACCATCAGTTGGTCAAAGTGCATATCTGAAACTTGATACTGAGAATATGATGTGGGGAATAGTTGAACCAGATTTTGAAGGGGAGTCGAGATAGGTTTTATGTTGTTTTGAATCTATGTCTGCTTGATAACAGATCGCAGACAGTATCTAAGTATTAGGATAGAATGGGTATTCAAAGCAGACTATAGACCGTAATGTTTTTCACGAATTATGACTAAAAAAATGATTATTATTCTCGCACTCTCAATTGTCGCAATTGGTGTCCTGATAATGTTTGTTAATAGAGATGTGCTACCACAAAAAGACCTTACCGCCGAAAGGTGTGAGCAAGAGGACGCACCATACTTAAACCCTGAGTTACCAACAGAAGAGCGGGTGGATGACTTACTCTCTCGCATGAGTGAGTGGGAAAAAATCGGTCAAATGGTCTTGATTGAGAAAAATAGCATTCGCACCCTAAGTGACATTGAAAGATATAACATCGGTGCTCTTCTAAGTGGCGGCGGTGCTGGTCCGAAGATAAATAATGAGCCTCTATCGTGGCTCCAAATGATAAATACTTTTCAGGCAGAAGCGGAGAAGACTTGTTTAAAGATCCCGTTGCTTTACGGAATTGATGCAGTGCACGGTCATGCCAATGTGCTCGGCGCTACTGTTTTTCCGCATTTGACTGGACTTAGTGCCACTAATGACGCTGACTTGGTTAGACGCGTGGCCGAAGCAACTGCAGAAGAAATGGTAGCAACTGGAATTTACTGGAACTTTGCACCTAACCTCGATGTGGTAAAAGATATTCGATGGGGTAAGGCATTTGAAACTTTTGGTTCAGATACCAACAGAGTTTCTAGACTAGGAGTTGCCTACATGCATGGTCTTCAAGATTCTTCCACAGACTATTACAAAGTTTTAGCGAACCCTAAGCATTATATTGGCGGAGGAAGTATGCAATATGGAACTTCTCGTAATAAGGACTTTAAAATCGAAGAGGGAAATATCACTCTAAGTGAAGAGGATTTAAGACGAATACATTTGGTTCCTTTTGCTAACGCAGTAGACGAGGGAGCTAGAGTCATTATGGTTAGCACCGCTAGTTGGAACGGTGTCATAAATGCTGCCAATCCACGTCTTTTGACAGAGATACTAAAGGAAGAGTTGGGCTTCACTGGATTCGTGGTCTCTGATTGGTATGGAGTGTATCAAGTGGCTCCAACTAGATACGATTCTCTGGTCACTACAATCAATGCTGGTATTGATATGGTAATGACACCGTTTGAATACAAAGATTTTATGTCCAATGTGCAAGAGGCTGTAGCTAATGGGGATATATCAAAGGAACGACTAGACGATGCAGTGAGAAGAATCCTCCGGGTAAAGTTTGAGACTGGATTATTTGATAGACCGGAAGCGACCATAGAAGGTTTGTCGGTTATTGGAAGTAGTGAGCATCAAGCCATAGCACTAGAAGCAGTTCGTAAGTCTCAAGTTCTCTTGAAGAATACCAAAGCCACATTACCTCTGTCTGTATCTACACAGAAAATCATAGTTGCCGGCTCAGCCGCAGACAACTTAGGTAGACAAGCTGGCGGTTGGACAAGTGAGTGGCAGGGTATAGATGGTGACACTACGATTGACGGAAGTACAATCTTAGAAGGTATTAGAGAAACAGTCTCAGCAGACACAATTGTTGAATACAATCAAAATGGCGATTTTGTTGCCGGGACAGAACTTGCTGATATTGGGATAGTTGTCGTAGGCGAGAAGCCGTATGCTGAAGGTTGGGGAGATCATCCAAATCCTAGTTTGAGCCCTGAGGATTTGATTGCTATAGAAAAGACGAAGGCTAAGAGTAAGAAGTTGGTGGTGATAATTGTGTCTGGAAGACCGCTTGATGTTTCTGCATACTCAAAAGATTGGGACGCTATCGTTGCTTCTTGGCTACCTGGTGCAGAGGGCGGTGGAGTGGCCGATGTGCTCTTCGGACTACATCCATTCACAGGGACCTTGCCATTTAATTGGGAGATCTAGTCTGTCACTATGTGGTTCACTGTAAACCATATCAGGTGTATGACTGAGAATTTGCTATAATGTAGTATGAAAAAATTCTTCAACATTTTCTTCGTCACGCTCGGTGTTATCTTCCTCGTTATCATTTTAGCAAGTATAGTTTTCGTCATTACCGACCCATTTAATTTGAAGCCACTGATTTTTGGTGGTGAATCTACACAATCCACGAGTAACACCAGTAGCGATAGTCATCCACTACTGAACGAATCACAGGAGCAGGCGTTGGAGAAGTTTGGTATCGACCCGGCTCAAGTACCAAGTGAGATATCGCCCGAACAAGAAGCTTGTTTCGAGGAAAAACTAGGTAAAGAACGGGTAGAAGAAATAAAGGCTGGTGACTCTCCAACTGCTACTGACTACTTTAAAGCTAAAGATTGTATCTAGGTCACTTTCCTGATTTGGATCATTGTGATAAAGAGAAGAATCTGTGTAACTTTCTAGAATATGTATAAGTTAAACTCAGTAATGGACAGCATAATTAAAATTGTGCTAGTGACCGGTTTGGTATTATTGATACCTCTGTTAGGAAATCGTTATGTGGAGGGATGGAATTGGCGCTTGAACGACTTTATTGTGGCCGGAATATTGATTTTTGGTGTCGGTCTACTATTCCAACTCATCTGTAATAAAGTAAATAATCGTGCGCACCGAGTTATCTTAGTTATCGCTTTAGCATTGGTGTTAATACTGGTGTGGGCAGATTTGGCTGTTGGTATCTTTAATATTCCTGGTATTTCTGGAAGTTAGTGACACATGTTGAAGAAAAAGGTTGCGAATACTTCTCAAATCAGTATGGTTAGGTGATGCAAGATTTTTTCAACAACCTATACAATGTGGTATTTGACTGGTTAGCGGCTCATTCTTTAACTCTACTATTGATAGTAGCTGGAGCATTATTAGCTCAACATTTTTCTGGAAGAGTGATAACAAAGTTGGTACGTCGCTTCATTAAGCAAGGAGGGCAAACCAAAATGGCGGAGGAAAAAAGAGAGAATACTTTAATACAAGTTTTAAGTGGTGCAGCGTACATAATCATTTGGCTCATTGCGCTCATGATGATTCTCTCAGAGATGGGTATCGCTATCGGTCCACTTATTGCTGCTGCTGGTATTGCTGGACTAGCTTTTGGTTTTGGCGGTCAGTATCTTATACGTGATTTGATTTCTGGAATGTTTATCATTCTAGAGAACCAATATCGTACAGGAGACGTGGTTTGTTTCGACAAGACTTGTGGTCTAGTAGAACACTTAACATTGCGCATGACTACACTTCGCGATTTAAGTGGTACGGTGCACCATGTCCCTCATGGTGAGGTACATACTGTGTCTAATCTTTCTAAAGGTTACTCAAGGGTGAATTTGGACATTGGAGTGGCTTATGATTCGGATATAGAGCATGTTATCGAAGTAGTTAATCGTGTAGGTAAGGAGATGGCCGAAGACGCAAGCTGGAAAGAACATATCTTGAAGGCACCAGCCTTCTTGCGCGTAGACGATTTTGCTGATTCAGCCATTGTTATAAAAATACTAGGAGATACAACCCCAATTATGCAGTGGGACGTTACTGGTGAACTGCGTAAGCGTCTAAAGGTAGCCTTTGATAAGGAGGGTATTGTAATACCATTCCCACAGAGGGTAGTCCATATGGAGAAGTAGGGCTAGTTTCAAAGTAAACTCCATACTATGTGCTAAAATTTTGGTATGAAGATGCCATAGGGTGCTTTATTCGATTCACTTAATCAAGCAAGTAGTAACAGTAAATTTATGTTCGAGAATCTGTTTAGTAATCTTAAGGAGGAAGACAAGAACGCTGCAATTGAAAACATTATCGCGCACGCCTCTCCACGAATTGATTTTTTCTTGATGCTCTCTTTGTCACTCTCGATGGCGGTATTTGGAGTGTTACTTGGAAGTCCTGTCATACTGATTGGTAGTATGCTCATTGCTCCGCTACTTTATCCTGTCTTGTCGCTAGCTCTCGGTGTAATAGTCTCCGACGCCAAACTGATTGCTCGATCATTTTATACATTGGCAAAGTCGGTTGGTATTGGTTTATCTGTAGGATTGGTCATCGGCTTACTATTCGCGGGCGCTTCTAGTATTGAGTCAATATCACTGGCCACTTATGTAGGTGGGGCGTCGTCCTTTATGTACTCAGTTGTAGCTGTGATTGCTGGCTTTGCTGCCGCTTTTGCTATTACAAAGCCTCACCTAAATGAGACCCTTCCTGGGGTAGCGATTGCCGTGGCGTTAGTTCCACCGCTAGCTAACGCTGGAGTGGGGATGTCGCTGTTTGATTGGGAGATGATTAGTAGTTCACTGCTCCTTTTCACTGTGAACGTCATCGGCATAATGTTCTCAGCAATGATAGTTTTTGCGATGTTCAAGTTTTCTTTCAAGAAGACCGAAGCTGCTGAGGCTGTTTTAAAAGATGAGCAGGAAATAAAAATAGAAGAGAGTGCTTAGTAAGTAAGCTACACTAAGATGAAAAACTATTTGCAATTCAAAGTCTGGCCAGTAACTGCGGGCCTCTTACTAGCATTCATCACCATGATGTTGTTTGAGTTTGTTAACTCATTTTTCTTTCCGTTCCCTGAAGATATGGCTGTGAAGGAAGTGAAAGCATTCACCGATACACTACCGTGGACTGTATACATCTTAGTATTTTTAGGCTGGATTGTGGGTTCATTTTTAGCAGGATATACCACAACCAGGCTAGCAGGTGAGCAAGTATTTAGGTTTTCACTAATTGTGGGTATTATTTTGACTCTCCTTGGTGTAGTCAATAATATGATGATTGGGCATGATATGGTGTTTAATGTAATAGGTTTACCGATGTTTCTAATCTTTACCTACCTCGGTCACCTGTATTGTAGAAGAACGGTACAAAAATTTGATAACCTTAATCTTTCGTAAGTTATAACTATGATAAATCTTATAATCACCACAACCGATACAGTTCCAGGTCGGGAGAATGAGGTAATTCTTGGATTAGTACGAGGTAACACTATAAGAGCGCGCCACCTAGGAAGCGATATAGGAGCCGGTCTTAAGAGTCTTGTTGGTGGCGAGATAAAGGGTTATGTCAAAGCGATGACTGATGCTCGTGAAGAAGCATTGATGCGAATGGTAAAGGAGGCAGAAGAACTAGGGGCTGATGCTGTAGTCGGTGTACGACTGACCACGTCTACGATAATGGCAGGGGCTGCTGAGGTATTAGCATATGGAACAGCAGTAAAGTTGAAATAAAACAATTAATTAAATATGAATTTAAAAATAGTCTTAATTACTCTAATAGCACTGCTAGTGTCCGTAGGTACTTATTTTGCTGTGTCTGAGTATGTATTTAAATCAGGGGACATGGCACAGGAAGAGCCTGAAATAGAAATTATTAACCTCCAACGGTTTAGTGATGGTGAAGGCAATAGTGTCGAACTGTCATTTAATCCAGAAACTGAATCAGTAACGGTAAGTGGAGCAGGTTATGTGGGGCTCGTATTTAACCAGATCACTTCCGCATCAGGAGCACGCTATGAAAATACAGAAAATGATTTGCTGCTGTGGAACAAAGATGATGAGGTGACAATATACAAAGAAGATGAAGTAGTTTTTGTTGGTACTGTAGAAACAATGGAAGATATTCAGACTCCCAATATTTCGGACAATAACCCAAGCGAGATAAATTCAGCCGATCCTGCACTCTATGCATCTTCGTGGGTATGGTCGCATACTGATTTATCGAGTGGTGAAAGAATTGCTTCTCCAAATAATGATGAGTTTATATTGTCGTTTGATGGAAATGGTTTTGTATCAAGTCAGACAGACTGTAACGGTCTTGGTGGTATCTACACTGTTGATGGTGAGGTACTAAGTATGGGGCAGTTTGTGTCGACGCTGATGTACTGTGAGGGTTCAATGGAAGGGGTGTATGGGGAGCAGTTGGTACAAGTAAATTCCTATACAATAGAGGGAAATACCCTGCGTTTAAATTTAGCTCGCGATTACGGAGTCATGACCTTTATTAGCCAAGGAGAATAAGTAAAATAATCATTATGAAGATATTAGTAATAATTTTAGGACTCATCTTGACCATACTAGTTGTAGTGTGGGGAATGATGACTTTGGGTCTTTTAACAAAGACTCCACAAGATAACGTCGACAATAGTGTCAGTATTGATGTGGCAGACATTCGTTCTTTTGGTGATTGTGCATCTGCTGGATTTCCAGTTATGGAAAGTTTTCCACGGCGCTGCAATACTCCTGACGGACGAACATTCGCTGAAGAAACAGCTGTGTACCCAACTTACTCCAACTCTAGCCCAGAGATGATTGTGGTAGAAAACCCACACGGAGGCGGAGTGGTTGGTAAGGAGTTTGTGGTAATAGGAGAAGCTAGGGGTAATTGGTTTTTTGAAGCCTCTTTCTCGATTGAGGTACTTGGAGAAGATGGTAACGTTATCGCTGGCTCCTTTGCTACGGCCGAAGGGGATTGGATGACTACAGAGTTTGTGCCGTTCAGGTCTGAGATAATTGACCTACCATCAGCTTATATCGGCCCAGCTACGCTCGTGCTGAAAAAGGCCAATCCTTCTGGACTACCAGAAAATGATGCCTCACTTTCTATTCCAATTGTAGTGGAGTACTAGTAAGGAGTAGGAAGTATGAAAGGAAAAACCTTTGGTGAAAGGGTGGTGGAATTAGCTCTTACAATCCCCAGGGGGCGAGTCAGTACTTATGGTGACATCGCACGTGCTGCCGGTGGAACACCCATAACCGCTCAAAGTATTACTGGTATATTGGGTAAGGCTGAACAAAGCGGAGTGAAAGGAATTCCTTGGCATCGTATAATATATAGTGACGGAAGAGTATGGGTGAGTGACGAATATAAGGAAGAGCGGATGCGTCTTTATAAAAAGGAGAAAATTGAAATCGATGATAAGGGAAGGGTAGTAAATTTCGACTCCATAAGATTCTAAAATATTTATGAAAGGATTTATAACAAACATTGAAAAGGAGAGCTTGGAAAATACAAATTTTAGAAAAGTTCTGTATACCGACGAGCGACTACAATTAGTTGTAATGAGTCTTCTTCCTGGAGAAGAGATTGGTGAAGAGGTGCACCAGCTTGATCAGTTCATCAGGGTTGAAGCCGGTGAGGCAAAAGCAGTTCTAGATGGCGAGGAGACTGCTCTACAGGATGGTTCAGTTATTATTGTTTCAGCTGGAGCAAGGCACAATCTTATTAACACTTCACAGACTGAGAGCTTAAAACTCTATACTCTATACGCACCGCCGAATCATCCTGAGGGGACTGTTCATAAGACAAAAGCGGAAGCAGACGCCGCCGAATAAAACCCAATAAAATCGCGATCTGCGGCGCTGAACTTCAAAAAAACGACACTCTCTGGACTAAACCGTCCCGTTTGTGTCGTTTTTCTTGTTCACCACCACATCTCATCAATTTTCTTGAGTTTTCTGGCTAGGATGGCGCACTTGCCTTATTCACTATTGATACGGGTCTTTTTGGACGTAAATGGAAATAGTGCGTCGCTTACGCGCTTTGCCATGCGCGCGATGTTTGTGGGAACGGTAGATTTTTTTAATCAAGAACTTTGAAGATAAGAAGTCAGTCAGCTCTTCTTCAGTATAGGCGTGTTCAGGTACACCAATAACAGGGTGCACATAGGTGCCAGATTCGTTGGACGGAAACTCTCTAAGTAGTCTTTCGGTGTGAAGGTCGTCGTCACGAAGAAAGGTTTTCATAAACAACCATCCACCAGGTCGGAGGACTCGGTGTATTTCATTGCGTAAATGTTCGCGCTCACTAGTGTTTAAAAAGTGTGAGGTCATCATATCAAGTACTAAATCTTGAGATTCGTCCGATACTGAAAGGTCACCAGCAATACTGCGAGCTTCATACACGATAGGTAGACCTGATGACGCTCTCTTAGCCTCAGCAATAGCCGCTGTGGATAGGTCGTATCCGGTACCTTCCGCCCCAAATTCACGAGCTAGAAAGATAAGGTTGCGACCATTACCACAACCGAGGTCTAGGACATGGGCTGTGTGGGTGAGTGACGCCTCGTCCTTCTGCCTACTAAGCCACCTAGTAAACTTTGCTAGGTCTTCACTTTCCTCGGCCGACAACGCTAAATGCTCTCCGCCTTTAGCGTATTCACTATCCCAGAAAGTAACGCCGTGGCGTTTGCGCTTTTGCTTCCTTATAAATGGTCTTTTTGCCATACCTATATAAGTGGTACAATAGCACGCGTATGTTAAAAAAACACTTTTGGAAAATTGTCGCTGTGGTAGTAATCATATTAATCGGTGCTTCAGTCCTTTATTCTCAACAGACTGCTGAAAGGGCAAATGAGGGTGTAGTAATAGAAACGCACGTAAAGGGTAATCCGGACGCTCTAGTCACTCTTGTGGAATATAGCGACTTCGAATGTCCTGCCTGTGCGCAATTTAGTCCTTATATCAAAGAGTTGATGGAAGAATATGGTAACGAGCTACGCTTTGAGTACCGCCACTTCCCACTAATCAATATCCACCCAAATGCTGTTCCAGCGGCCAGGGCTGCAGAAGCCGCTGCTCAACAGGGTAAATTCTGGGAGATGCATGACAAACTTTTTGAAAATCAAACTTCCTGGACCCGTTCATCTAGCCCATCTGCTGCCTTCAATCAGTATGCAGAGGAATTAGGTCTTGATATGGCTAAGTTTAAGCTCCACCTCAATTCATCTACCATCACTGATAGCATCAACGCTAGCTTCGACGATGCACGTGAACGTAACTTCACTGGCACTCCCTCATTCCTTCTGAATGGTGAAAAGATGGAATTTACTACTTTTGAAGAGTTCCGTGGGGCTATTGTTTCTGCTATCGAAGCTTCAAATGCTGATTAATCAATAATTTACTTATATCACTAAAGTGTGTCGTAATTAGAGCGAAATGCTCCTTTATGGTAGTATTTTGCCTCGTCGTAATTATTGTTTGATATGGCAAAAAAGAAGAAAAACATCATAGCTTACGTCTCAAAGATACCTGCAGAAGCTATTTCTGATATCCGTGCTTACGAGAAGCAAACTGGAGAGCGGTATCGGATAATGTTGATTGAGAACTCTGTACGCAACTTAAAGAAGGGACAGACCGGTGCTAGTTTTGATGGAGTAGATATCGTACTGTCCGTTGATTTTGGTAGTGATTCTGCTCTTCAAGAAGCTTTGGCTCCGTACCAGGAAGAACTTTGTGCTATTACTAGCCGAGCCGAATCATATTTGAACGACTTCATTAAGATTATTCCTTTTGTTCCATATCTTTATACTCCAACTCCTGAATCGCTGCAGTGGGCTAGTGACAAACGTCTAATGCGACGACACTTCAAAGTTTATGATTCTGCTATTACACCTAAGTATACTTTGGTAAAGAATGCCGAAGACGAAGAGCTGGATAGAATAATTAATCAGGTTGGTCTTCCAATGATAATCAAACCAACCAATTTGGCTCAAAGTCTCTTGATTCATGTTTGTCATCATAAAGAGGAGTTACGACAAACTGTTAAGTATGTGCTGAAAAGCATAGAAAAAACATATGAAGAATATGGTCGTACTGAACGACCTCGTATTATTGCAGAGCAGTATCTTGAAGGTCTGCAATATTCTATAGACGCCTATGTTTCTGCTCGTGGAAAGGTTACTTGCTGTCCTCTAGTGAGACAAAAGACTGGTCACGATATTGGTCGTGACGACTTTTTCGGATACTTGCAATCAACACCAACCGCTCTCTCGTCAGAATCAGTTAAAAGAGCTGAGAACGTAGCTAAAGATGGAGTACATGCTCTTGGTCTACGTAATACTACTGTGCATGTTGAACTAATGAGAGTTGATAATGACTGGAAAATAATTGAAATCGGTGCTCGGATTGGAGGTTTTAGAACGCAACTACATAGACTGTCATGTGGTATTAATCACGGAATGAATGATGTGTTGGTAAGAATGGGAAAGCAACCCGTTGTGCCTCGCCGGTGCCGCCGATTTGCAGCTGCAATGAAATACTATGCCAAGGAGGAAGGGGAGATCGTAAGTATTTTAGGAGTGAAAAAGATAGAGAAGCTGGCATCGTTTCATAAGATTGAGATGCGTAAAAAGAGGGGAGATAAAAGTATTTTTGCAAAAAATGGTGGCGGAGCTGTCTTTGTACTATATCTAGTTAATGATTTGCGCTCAGAGCTTTTGGCTGATATCCGCCGAGTCGAGGCAACAGTAAAGGTAAAAGTTATTAAGGTGTAAGGTTTGAAATTTATGAAAATTTTACTATTCACTCGAGTCCCAGAGTCAATTGGTAGGGTTTCGGTAAAACAAGAAGCAGAGAAAAGAGGACATCAGATTGATTATGTCGACATTCACACTGTGGGAGTAGACCACACTAGTATGGCTGCACTAGTGGATTCTGTTAAAGAATATGACATTTTTCATTGTGCGGCTGGACTTGGTGACGTTGTGCTTGAGAGATTACATGAGTTATTGAACAACAGTCACGTTTTTTGTGTAAACAATAGAACAAAAGTAGCAAGTGAACCTGGTAGTAAACTTTCTCAGGCATTAAGGTTTGGGGCAGAGGATGTATCAACACCAAAAACTGTCAGGTCAGATCGGCCAGATTATTCTGAACTAAAAAAAGTATTCGGCGACACATTCATTGCTAAAAAACCATACGGTGCCAAAGGTAAGGAGGTTTGGTTAATAAATAATCAAGACGATTTAGCCAAAATAGCCGATAGTGGCGAGTGGCTATTTCAGGAATACATTGAAAGTGATGGGGACTATAGGATACATGTGGTTGGAATGAAGACACCATTTTGTGCATATCGCAGAATGAATCCTCCTGATGATTTTAGATCAAATATCTCACAAGGCGGATCAGCAAAAGCAATTACTAATGCAGAGGAAGAAGGTGAAGTAAACGCTCTAGCTGTTAAGGCTGCTCAAGCGATGGGGTTCGACTACTGTGCAGTTGACATTATTCGTTCTAAAGCAGACGGAAGGTTTTACGTACTAGAAATAAATATGGACCCTGGTTTCCTGCATGTTGAGGACATTACAGGCAAGTCCTTCGCTAAAGTTATCGTGGATTATTATGAGTCAGTATCGCAAACACAGTAAAAATATTTTTACTGTTACGTGATACAATGCTCGCAATATGATTCGCACACGTGATTTTCTAGTTTTCTCAGGAACCTTGGTATTTTTGCTTACCGCGATAACGGCTACTTGGTTGACTGATTCTTTCGGTAATCAGGGGCAAATGGCAAATGTCATCAGCTTTGCTGCGGTACCAGCTATTGAAGGAGCGGAAAGTTACAAGCACAGTAACTCTCGTGCAGACAACGTGGCAAGACTACGCTCAAAGATTGCAGCTGGAGAAGGTGATGTGTCTATTGGTGAGCCTGTCTTTACATCAGTTGATGACATTGCACCAAGTAGCTCTTCATCTTCTGTAACGGATCAGACGCCACCTACTTCAGTCCAGATTGGTGTTACTCAATATGGACAACCACTGATGAGTGATGAGTTGTGGCGGTTTATTGGATACTCACAGTTTGATCAGGTTGGGGTGGCAGAAAACGGTACACCAATCTTCGGCTCACGTTCTGAGGGCACTCCATTAGACGCTTGTGGAGGGACTGATGATGGTACTGGCTATCGTCTCTACTTACAACCATCGCACGATGTACAGATAAACTGCTTCACAAACATACCACCTAGTCTTTAATTTAATGAAGCAAGCACTCTCACTTCTGGCCGATATTGCGAATGGTATATTCGCGGTCTTGCTTGCCGGTTATTTTTCGGGAACGGAAATAGTATGGTGGCATTTTTTAATTGGCATTCCACTCGCGATGTCTCCTGACTTAGATGCATTACCTGAGCTTATAAGGCGTGGTCGAGTAGGGAGCAGTGCTGGACATACACATGACCATCGTGATGGATTGCATTTTCCAATACTGTTTTTACTGACAGGATTATTACTAACCTATCTTTTTCCGTTTTTTGGATTGCTGTTTATTTTTGCGACCGTCCTTCATTTCATCAATGATCTCTATGGTACTGGTTGGGGAATACAGTTACTCTGGCCGCTCTCGAAGACACGGTATAAGGTCTTAAGCAGAAGAGTGAATTGGGCAAAGAAACAGTTAGTGGAGACTGATGTTTGGGATGAACTTAATCCAGATGAGAGAAGATTACGCCTTTTTGTTGCTTGGAAAGAGGAGGAACTACCAGAGTATATACAAAAATGGGGAGTCGATGACTGGATAGATCTGGTCTATTGCCATCTCAACTGGATAAGCGCCATCGAGTATTCATTGTTTATCTTAGCCATGATTTTGCTGTTCATAAATTTGGTATAATTCTGCTATGGATAAAAACTTAAGATTTCCGGATGGATTTTATTGGGGAGCAGCTACAGCCTCTTACCAAGTAGAAGGAGGAATTGAAAATACTGACTGGGCCAAGGCAGCCAGGGATGGCAGGGTGCCAATGTGTGGCCGGGCTTGCGACCACTACAACCGCTATGAAGCAGATTTTGATTTAGCTAAGGAACTGGGACACAATGCCCACCGATTTTCAGTAGAATGGGCAAGAATTGAGCCAGAAGAGGGAAAATTTGATGAATCCGCCATCGAACACTATCGAGCCGTGCTCCAAGCTTTGCGAGCACGTAACATAGAACCTTTTATAACTCTCTGGCATTTCACGCTACCATTATGGTTTTCAGAAAAAGGTGGATTTGAGAGAAAGGATTCACCAGAGATATTCGCGCGCTACTGTGCCTATGTTGTAGAGAAGTTGGGTGACTTATGCAATAACTTCTCTACTATTAACGAACCAAGTGTCTATGGAAGTAATGGCTGGTTGCGTGGCAGTTGGCCACCTTTCAAGCGGTTTGCTCTGACTGACATGGTTTCTATTACAAACTCTGGTCGGACATTTGAATCAAAAGCCAACAAGGGAATTAAACCCTTATTCACTTGGTCGAGAGTGATGAAAAACCTAGCCCGCGCCAACAATGCTGCCTACACCAGTATAAAAAAGGTTAAACCTTCGAGTAACATAAATTTTGTGCACCACGTTATAGTCTTTGATTCGAATTGGAATCCTTTCAATAAGCTTAAAGCATATGTTGCTAATACAATGTGGACGCATAAGTTTATGAAACGTACTAAGGGCCACTACGATTCGATTGGTCTCAACTACTATTTCTACACACAGTTCGGAGATAAGAGAAAGTGGCGCAAAACTGATATGGATTGGAACTTTGCTCCGGAACATATTTATGACGCCCTGATGATGCTAAAGCGCTATCACAAACCCATATATATATCTGAGGCTGGCTTAGCTGACTCTACCGACGCTGGTAGGGCTGAATATATAACTAGGCAAGTGCAGGGTGCTTTACGTGCAATTAGCGATGGAGTGGACGTACGTAGCCATATTTACTGGTCGCTTCTTGATAACTACGAATGGGCTCTGGGATTTGAGAAGCGTTTTGGTCTAATCGAAGTAGATTACGAGACTTTAGAGCGGAAGATCCGTCCTTCCGCTTACGTGTATAAACGGATTATCGAGGCTAATGGACTGATACAATAGAACTTATGTCTTGGGTACTACTAGCAGCGGGAGCACAACTTATTAACGCTTTCGTAGCACTTGGCGACAAGTATCTTGTTACCGATGAAAAGCGAATGCCGAAACCTTTCGTCTATGCTTTTTATACCTGTCTAGTTACGGCTTTTTGGTTGGTGATTTATTTCTTTGGATTTATCCCGGGGTTAGCTGACTATGGTGTACCACAGTTCGCAAACGTGAAGACTCCGACGTTGGATGTGGTAGCGCTCTCATTCTTCTCTGCTTACACTTTCTTTATGGCGTTGGTGTCACTCTACGGTACATTGAAACGCGCCGACACTTCAGATGTGATGCCAGTAGTTGGGGCAGTTTCCGCTATTGGTACTTTCGGCCTCTCAATGTTTTTCCTAGGTGGCTATAGTTCACCAGATTTTATCTGGGGAATATTACTCCTAGCTACAGGTACCTTCCTGGTTTCTCACCTACGTTTCACTAGCAATATCGCGCTCGCTGCATTACATAGTGGACTTTTCTTTGCCCTTCATTACATTGCAATGAAGGGTCTGTTTGTGGCGACAAACTTTGATGACGGATTCTTCTGGTCAAGAATCGCTTTAGTCCTTTTTGCATTATCGTGGCTTTTAGTCCCTAACTACTTAGAACTGATTAGAGATCAGGGTAAGGTAACTACTCGCAAAACGGGTGTTATGGTGTTTGGTAACAAAATCTTGGCCGGTATCGCTTCCTTCATGATTTTGAAAGCTACCGACTGGGGGGATGTGGCTGTAGTGCAGGCACTAGATGGACTCAAGTTCGTTTTCATTTTAGTTATTGGTCTAGCACTTAGTCGCTTCCTACCAGAAGCTGCTCAGGAGAAAGATACCAGTTTCCGTACCGTGGTACGTAAGTTTTCATATGTCATCATTATTTGTATCGGTTTCGTGTTGTTATTTAAATAACTACAGCAAAATCTGTGTTTTAATGAAGGTATTGTTCTAGTTAAAAGGAGAGGTTATTAGTTAGAAGCTTCATAGGATGAAAAAATGGCATAAATGGTCACTCTATATATTGCTAGTAGTTATGGTACTTAGTGTCAGTGTTTTTCTTTTGGCTAGGAAACCTATTCCTGAAAGAATAGTTTATGGAATGTCATTTAATACTATTTATGCCGATGAACTTGGTTTAGATTGGCGAGAGGTGTATGACGCGATACTTGATGACTTGGGCGTGAGGCACCTACGACTAGCTGCGCATTGGCCGATGGTTGAACCGAGTCCGGGCGAATACAATTTTGAGGAGCTCGACTACCAGATTGCACGTGCTGAGGAAGTGGGAGCGGATGTGATATTTGCTGTTGGTCGCCGGCTACCGCGTTGGCCAGAGTGTCACGTGCCAGAGTGGGGAACTAATCTGGCGTGGGAGGACCAAAAGTCTGAAATACGTGAGTATCTCGAGGTAGTGATTGAGCGATATAAAGATAGTCCTTCCATCATCTACTGGCAGGTAGAAAACGAACCATACCTGGAAGTTTTCGCTAAAGAACATTGCAACGAATTGGACGAAGAGTTTTTAATCGAAGAAATAGAGATAGTGCGTGAGCTTGACCCAACTCGCCCAATACTAGTGACTGATAGTGGAAACCTAGGTCTGTGGGCCAAGGCTTATAAGCATGGGGACGCATTCGGCACTAGCGTTTATGTTTATTTTTGGAATCCCGAACTTGGTCAATTCCGAACTGCGCTACCACCGTGGTTTTATCGCTTTAAGGAAAACGTGATTTCTTTATTTTATGGTGACAAACCTACCTTCTTGATTGAATTGTCAGCAGAGCCATGGCTTCTAGAGCCTATTGTAGATGTTGATGTGGAGACGCAGTATTCAAGAATGGATGTTGACAAAATCAAGGAAATTCTTGATTATGCGAGAGACACTCGTTACGAAAGACAATACCTTTGGGGAGCAGAGTGGTGGTACTGGCTCAAACTTAAAGGACATAACGAAATCTGGGATCTAGGAAGAGAGCTATATTAGAACTGAATAATAAATCTCAAGCATGAAAAAATATTATCAAAAACATATCACTGCCCAAGTCGCTTTCGTTACCTTGCTAACTTTAATGTTGGTGCCAAACTTAGTGTCGGCTGAGACTGTGGTCCGTACTGGAAACTCAGTATCTATTGGGGTAAGTCAGATTGTTGAGAATGATTTTTATGCATCAGCTGGTAGCGTAACTCACTCCGGAGAAGTTAGAGAGGATATGTATGTTGTTGCGGGCTCCGTAACCATTAATGGACCGATTGGTGCTGACTTAACTGCTCTTGGTGGCACTGTGCAGGTAAATGCTCCTGTAGGGGATGATGTGCGAGTTATGGGAGGGGAAGTCGTGATATCTGGTGAAGTAAAGGGAGATGTATTCGTTATCGGTGGACTTCTCAAGGTCCTGTCTTCAGCCTCTATCGATGGTGGAATATATTTTTACGGCGGTGAAGCGGAAATTGAAGGTGTTGTTAAAGGCTCAGTAATGGGTCGTGCAGAGTCGATTACTATTTCCAGTGAAGTCGGTGCAGTAGATGTATCTGCTGTGAACGTCACACTTAGTGATAGAGCTAATGTACGAGGTGATCTAAGTTACGCAAGCGTACGTGAGCTTGAAAGAGCTGCTGGTGCAGTGGTAGAGGGTGACATCATGCGGGGAACAGTAGCGGAAGAAGATAATCGTGGAAACGCTTCCTTGATATTTGTTCTATCTTGGATATTTACCACCTTGTGTATCTTCCTTATCTTCCGTACACGTTTTGCTGAGTTACTCAGTGAGATAAAACGTGATACTGCAAGGGTGGGCTTAGTGGGACTAGCTACTTTCTTCATTGCTCCACTACTTAGCTTTATACTGCTTGCTACCGTGCTCGGAGCTTGGTTGGGCATCGTGACGCTACTGTCCACGCTTCTGCTATTCCTAATATCCTGGATTATTCTACCGGTCCTACTTGGTGGCTATATTATGTCTCATCTATCCAAAGGACGAAGAATTGACTTATGGTCTGTGTTGGTTGGGTTATTTACAGTAATCTTCCTGTCTTATGTACCTGTGGTTGGAGGGTTATTGATTTTCATTTCCTTCCTCCTAACTATTGGCACTATTGCTTATCTTGCATATCGGTCACTGAAGAATCTGATTTGACCTATTCGCACAAATATAGTATCTTTCCCATCAGTCTGCGGTCCTCGAAAGTCAGGGAGATTAGCGTCATCGGCGGAGTCGATTGTGGCAACCGTTGCTGCCTCGCCGGGCACTGAAGTTCCCTTTGGCTCATGACGTACCTACAAAGTCACCCGTGACAATCAGGGTCCAGACACGGCCGGTGCTCCTAGCACCGGCCTTTTCTTTGGTCACGGTTTTTTGAGTGAGATTAATCACATTAGGAAAATATTTATCTAGGGGTAAAATATAGCTATGCAAAAACCAGTGGCTTTTTTTGATATTGATGGAACCCTATTTAGATCTAGTCTTTTAATAGAGTTGGTAGATAGGTTACTGGACGCTGGTGTATTTCCGAAAGAGACTGGAGAGGAATTTGCTGAACTGAAACGCAGTTGGCAAGACAGGGAAGGAGAATATGAAAGTTATATAAACGCTGTCGTTAAAGTATTTCGACAAAACTTGAAGGGTGTTTTTTATGGTGACTTGGCTGACATTGGTCGCGAAGTAGTGGCAGAGAGAAACAAGCGTGTTTATCGCTATACCCGAGACTTAATTCAAGACTTAAAAGCCGAGGGGTATTTTTTGGTAGCTATTTCTCAATCTCCTAAAACAATTCTTGATGACTTCTGTCGTCAGTATGGATTCGATAAAGTTTATGGTCGTATCTACGAACTTGGACCTCAGGACCGCTTCACTGGTGAAGTAACAGACGAACATTTAATTTCTAATAAAGCCAATATTATTGCCAGAGTATTGGAGGATAAATCTTTGACTAGTAAGCGGTCGGTGGGTGTTGGAGACACAGAGGGAGACATTCCACTACTTGAAAGTGTTGAACGACCGATATGTTTTAATCCAAATCAAAGATTGTTTGACTACGCAAAAAGACTAGACTGGCCAGTAGTTGTGGAAAGAAAGGATGTCATTTATGAGTTATAGAGATACTATAGAGTAGTTATGTCTACTAAAAAATTAACAAGAAGTCGTACCAATGTATTAGTGGCTGGAGTTTGTGCAGGATTTGCAGAATACTTCAATCAAGATCCTACCGTTTGGAGATTGGGATTTGTATTTTTCCTTTTGATTACTGGACTAATGCCAGGATTATTGATGTATTTGGTGGCGTGGGTGGTCCTCCCTCAGTCAGCCTAAATTAAATTATTGAATATGGAAGTTGAAAAAAGTGAATTGAATATTTCTAACCCAGCCACTAATGCGATAGACAAACGCACTAGTATCGTCAAGATACTAACTGCCAATGACGTTACTGTGTGGGGTGCAGATGCCTTTATTTCTGTGGCCTTGGCACTTTTCGTTGTTTCTTCTATAGAAGGTGCAACGGTATTGAATGTAGGTGTAGCACTCATGATTCACCGTATAGTTGGTGCCGTGGCCTCAGTACCAATTGGTAGATGGTTTGATAAGCACAAAGGCTTTATTGATGAGGTCTATGGCCTCTGGTTTGCTTGTATGTCGGCCGGTTTCGTATACATACTCCTTAGCTTCGCTACACAGATTTGGCAGCTATATGTGGCAATGTTCTTCCTGGGTATTATTGCGGTGACAAACTTTGCTTCATGGAGGATACTTTTCTATAGCAACATTGAAAAGGGTCAGCTTGGGCAAGCGGTTGGAGTGTATCAAATGCTTTTTTCTTTTGGTATTGGACTATTCTTGGTAGTTGGCGGTTTTGCGGCAGAGAAGTTTGGTTATCGCTGGGTTCTCATGACGGGAGGTGTAATTATGGTGTTTGGAAGTTTGCTACCTTTGATGTTACGTGGATACTTAACGGGAGGTAAGAAATAAAGAAAAACCGGCGCTCTCGCGCCGGTTTTTCTGATTTTTAAACTAGATACCGATTAGCACTGGTATAACCATCGGTGTCTTGTTGGTTTTTTGCATCAAGAACCCGCTAACAGTCTTTGAAAGCTCATCTTTAACATAATCGAGGTCAACTGGATTCATCTTCTCTGTATGCTTCTCAACTGTACGCTTGATAAGGGTACGAGCCTCAGATAATAGCTGTTGGTTTTCACGTAGGTAAACGAAACCACGAGAGATAATGTCTGGTGACTTGCGTAATTTTCCGGTCTTGGTGTTAACAGTAGCGATGATTACGAACATTCCGTCCTCAGACAAGCTTTGACGATCGCGTAATACTACTTCCTGTCTGGTACCAACGGTGAAGCCGTCTACCATAACTAGTTCAGTCGGAGCCTTTTGTTTGTGCACGATTAGTTCAGTACCGTTCTTGATATCAATCAAGGAACCATTGTCTGGCACGGCAATGTTTTCACGAGGAAAACCGTTCTCAATTGCAGAGTACATATGACTCTTTAAGTGATAGTGGTGACCGTGTACTGGTATCAGGAACTTAGGCTTAACAGTTTGTCGCACCCAAGTTAGTTCTCCAGCGTTACCGTGTCCTGAGGAGTGTACCGCGGTAGTCTTGTAGTTGATGACGCGTACGTTCTTACGGTAAATATTGTCTTTAAGCTTCTGAACAGCAATCTCGTTTCCAGGAATTACCGATGAGGAAAGTACGAGTGTGTCACGCTCAGTAAGAGTGATAGATTTGTGTTTGTCGGTAGCCATGCGCATGAGGGCAGCAAACTCCTCTCCTTGAGCACCAGTTGAAAGAATAACAATTCTATCAGATGGATAGTCACCCATATCTTGGGCGTTGATGAAGGTTTTATCGTCTACCTCCATTATCTTGGCAGTACGAGCAATTTCGATATTAGTCTTGATACTTCTTCCTTCGAGTACCACCTTTTTGCCATACTTCTCACAAGACTTAATAATGGCTGTTAGTCGCTCAAACTGTGAAGCGAAAGTCCCCACAATTAGACGTCCTGTAGAGTTTTTGATAATGCTATCAAGAGTAGATAGTACTTCTCCTTCTGGAGCTGAGAATCCTTCACGGTCGGCGTTGGTTGAGTCACAGATAAGAGCCAGGTTGTTGTTTAGACCAACCTTTTCCCAGTCAGCTCTTTCTTCAGCTACCACATCACCATTTTCGTGAGTGAGACGAATGTCTCCCGTGAGTACAATGTCACCGTGCTTTGTTTCGACAGACACACCCATGGCATCAGGAATGGAGTGGGTAACAGGGAAGGTTTTAATTTTGATTTTACCAAGTGTGAAAGAATCACCTTCCTTGACTACATGAATGTCTACTGGATCAAGATGAGGAAACTCCTCTTGTCGCTTTTTAATCATCAGTGAAGTTAGGTATTGGGTGTAGATTGGTGGGTTGCCAATACGTTCCATCACAAAAGGAATACCACCGATGTGGTCGAGGTGACCGTGGGTCACTACTAGTCCTCGAATCTTATGCTTTCTTTCCTCAACATACTGTGTGTTAGGCAAGATGTAGTTGATGCCGGGAGCATTTGACTCCTCAGACACGAACTGAAAGCCGATATCGAAGATAATCAAATCGTCCTTGGTTTCAATCACTGTCATATTGCGACCAATTTCCTCTACTCCAGATATTGGAATAATACGAACTGTGTCGTCGTCCATTATCTCTGGAAGCTTTGGCGAACGCTCATCAGTGGTACTGATGCGGTGTTGTAGGGCTGGGGCTTTGGTCGAGCGACGCTTATTATTGTTAAAGCGTGATGCTGACTTGCGAGCAGAACCACCTCGCTCACCATTGCGAGCAGAACCACCGCGGTTAGAACCACCAGACCGGCTACCTCCAGCTGGTTTGGGCGTAGTGCCTGAGGACGCTGTGCGAGAGTGAGTGGATGGTCCTCTAGGTGTTGTGGGGCGGGGACCACGCGGGGTAGTAGCAGTCTGGTTTCTTCCACGGTAAGCAAAGCTTCGGCGTCGGCCACCTGCATTTGTTGACCCGCTGTTATTAGTATTAGTATCGTTCATATTTTTATTGTTAATTTAATTAATTATCGTTGTTTACAAATATTGGCCAAACACCGCTTTGATTTATGTACCAGTCAGTCACGTTACTGAATCGCTCGCTCGGCTTCTGAATTTTTTTCATGGGCGCCACGATGATGTTCTTCTCCGTTACGTATTCAAATGATGGAGTAAAGAGGAAGATGGCTGGCTGTTCGTTCTCTATTTCAGTCACAAAACGTCTAATGGTCTCGTCGCGTGCTTCGGTCGAGGTGGCTGTTCTCATTTGAGTAACCAGATTGTCCACGGCTATGTTTGCGTATAGGGAGACGTTCAGTCCCGGATCTTCACGACTGCCTGAGTGCCAGAAAGGATAAAGATCAAGAGAGCGCCCTACATCCATTCCAAACAAAAGGGCTTGGTAATCGCGAGGACGAATAATGGTTTGTACTAGATCACTTTGCTCATAGAATTCAAAAGTCACTTCTGCTCCTAAGCTTTGCCAAGTTTCACTTAAGTAACTAGCCATCTTTTCAAACAGAACACCATTAGCAGAACGAACAGTTAGAACCAGTGGCATTGAGGCACCATCTATTTCCTTTTCCCAACGACCACTTTGGTTTTGGACCCAACCTCCATCCCTGAGTACTTGTGTTGCTTCGGTGATTCTTTCTTCGTCAGTCTTTTCTGGTTCTTCTTCAGATTCTAGATCTACCCACTCAGCTGGGATTGGTGTATTGGTCGGCTTACCGAAACCGTTGACTGCACGTGAGATAAGTTCTTCTCTATCAATGACTAGATTCAGTGCTTTTCGGGCTGATTCGTCTCGCAAAACTGGGTTACGATTTTGATTAAAGAAAATAGAGAAGACACGAGGGAGTGGTTCAGAGGTAAAGTTAAATTTTTCTCGGTCCAACTCTGTTAACCAACGTTCACTTAAAGATGCTGTACTAGTTATTTCTCCGGCCCTTAAAGCTGAAATGACCTCTTCTTCATTTTGATAAAACCGAAAGGCAATGTTTTTAATATGACCATCCGGACGGTAATCGTCTGCTAGTTCGAGCTGATATTCTGAAGCTAATCCAGCTGAGTTACGGGTAATGGCTGAGATCTTGTATGGACCACTACCAATTGGTTCAACATTGTGTTGGCTAAAAGGAAATTCCTCATCACTTAAGGTTTGCCAAATATGTTTTGGCATAATTCCTAAGGTGAGGTTTTCTCGAAACGGAGCGTAGGGATTTTCTAGTACTAGATTTAGTTCCTGACTATTAATTACCTCAACAGTTACACCACTCCAGTTTCCACGTAGGGGAGACTTGAGACTCGCTTTTTGTACTAGACCAATAGTGAAGGCGACATCTTCGGCTGTGACCTTCACTCCATCATGGAAGTAGCGGTCATTATGCATAATGATGTTATATACCAACCCATCCTCTGAGATGGTAATACTCTCAGCTAGATCGCTTTCAAGTGTGCCATCTTCACCAAGACGAAGTAGGCCACTGTGGGTCAGGGCTACCAAATCATTGTCAGCTCTAGTGATAGCTAAGACTGGATTGATAAAACGAGGACTTCCGATAGTTCCCTCTATTAAGGTACCACCGGAGACTGGTACTTCTACTAAAAATCCACGTGCAAAAACATAAAAGTTATATGTAGTTGCGACTAAGAAAACCAGTAACAAAGTACCGAAAATAACTCGGTCCACTGGCTGTAGTGAATCTAAGTAGGAGAAAAATTTGTCAAAAAGGGAAGTTCCGAATAATTTCGGAGAGCGTAAGTTCATACAATGATTATAGGCTTTTAAAAGCGTGGAACCACAAAGTCAGCTGGCGGTTGATTGGACAGTTTCTTCTTAGACAATGATGTGAATCAAGGCAGAGAGTACAAACAAAACTGCTAGTATGACTGAAAGGCGAAATAGGAAAAGCTCCCCACCACGGCGTTTGTGAAAGGCTGCACTAAAGTTATCACCTCCGAAGGCACCACCCAGACTAGAACCTCTCTGTTGGAGCAAAATTGCTGCTACCAATAGGATGGCGAGGACTATCTGTATGTAAGGCAGTATCGGAATCACGACTGATCTGACGAATTCCATGTCCCAAAGATGATAGCATGGAGGCTTGAAAACGCAAAGTCTAATTATTATAATCACCCCGTCCTTCGGATAATTGGGCTATCAGTCGTGGAAGTGTTAAGGTTAGCCGAAGGTATTTAATTAATTTAGCTTTTTTGTCTATGTCAGAGATCAACATAAAACCTCTCGCTGATCGTGTCGTGGTTCGTTCACTGAACGATGAAGAGGCGGGAAATGTGTCTGCTTCCGGTATTATCATTCCAGATACTGCAAAGAAAGATAAGCCGGAACAAGGAATTGTAGTTGCTACTGGACCTGGAAAATGGGATGAGGATGGAGAAAAACGAATTCCTGTGGAAGTAAAAGAGGGAGATAAGGTGATATTTCGTACTTGGGGAGATCCAACTAAGCTTGATGATAAGGAATATTGGATACTATCTGAGAGTGACATCTTAGCGGTTATTAGTTAATAACAATGTATGGCTAAACAAGTAATTTTTGACGAAGAAGTAAAGAAGAAGCTCAAGAAGGGTGTCGATACTGTGGCTAATGCTGTAAAGGTCACTCTAGGACCACGAGGCCGGAACGTGATTCTAGATAAAGGCTACGGCGGACCGACTATCACCAACGATGGTGTATCTATTGCAAAAGAAATCACCCTCAAGGACAAGTTTGAGAATATGGGGGCTGAGATGGTAAAGGAGGTAGCTAATAAAACCAATGAGTTGGCTGGTGACGGTACCACCACTGCGACCGTACTGATGCAGGCCTTGGTTCATGAAGGTCTTCGTCAGACTTCTATGGGACTAAACTCTATGGCTGTACGTACTGGAATGGAACATGCTTCAGTGGATGTGGTAGAGGCCTTGCGTTCGATGTCTACCAAGATTAAGTCAACAGACGAAATCAAGCAGGTGGCGACTATTTCAGCCGAAAGTGCTGAGATTGGAGAGAAGATTGCTGAAACTATTGAGAAGGTTGGTAAAGACGGAGTAGTGACTGTGGAAGAAGGTCAGTCTTTTGGTATTGAAACTGAATTTACTGAAGGTATGGAATTCGATAAGGGTTACGTCTCTCCATATATGGTTACCAATGGTGAGCGAATGGAAGCTGAGTACAAGGATGCACAGATTCTTATCACCGACTCTAAGGTCTCATCGGTAAAGGATATTCTTCCACTACTCGAGAAGATAGCTCAAACTGGCAGAAAGGAACTGGTAATTATTGCTGACGATATCGATGGTGAAGCCCTCACTACTTTTGTGATTAACAAGTTGAAGGGTGGATTTTCTGTGCTGGCTATTAAGGCCCCTGGCTTTGGTGACCGGAAGAAAGAAGTACTGAATGACATCGCCGTTATGGTGGGTGGTCAGGTTATTACCGAAGAACTTGGTCTAAAGCTCGAAACTACTGAACTTTCTCAGCTTGGAAAAGCTAATCGCGTCATGTCAACAAAAGACAAGACAGTGATTGTTGGTGGGGCTGGAGAAAAATCTGAAATAGAAAACCGGGTAACTGCTTTGAAGTCACAACTTGAAAACACCACTTCTAAATACGACAAAGAGAAGCTAGAAGAGCGTATTGCTAAGCTTGGAGGTGGAGTAGCAGTGCTAAGAGTTGGTGCTGCGACCGAGATGGAAATGAAATATTTGAAATTGAAGATTGAAGACGCAGTTAACGCTACAAAAGCGGCTATTGAAGAGGGAATCGTTCCAGGTGGTGGAACCTCACTCACTCGTGCTGCAGCGGTGGTAGAAAAGAATCTTTTGAGTAAAAAAGATTTAGGTCGGGAAGAATTAGTCGGGTACAACATTGTACTTAAGGCTCTTGAAGTACCGTTGCGACAAATCGCTGACAATACCGGCAAGACAGATGGAGCAGTAGTGGTAGACAAGGTAAAGAGCTCTGAAGGTAATGCTGGCTATGATGCTTTCAAGGGCGAGTTTGTCGACGATATGATTAAGTCCGGTATCATCGACCCGGTTAAGGTAGAGCGGTCTTGTGTACAGCACGCCGTCTCTGCCGCAGCTATACTCCTGACTACTGAAGCGGCTGTGGCCGATGAGCCAGAAGAATCGAAGTCTGCTATGCCGGATATGGGAGGAATGGGCGGCGGAATGGGAGGAATGTATTAGTAGCTAACTCTCAAATAATTATGGAAGAACCAATTCGACCAGGGAACGGACCAATGAAAGTATTGGCGGAGAGTTTTCACTGTCGCATAGTGAACGGACTTCATATCGTATCTTTCGGTTCTGGTGAAGAAGAGTTTCGTTTTGCTTTGCCACTTTCTGCCTCTAAGACATTTGCTCGTGCACTAACAAAACAAATTCAGGAGATTGAAAAGAAAACTGGACATGAGATTAAAGACCTAGGACTTTCGGACGAGCCGGTGGCCAGTCCACTAAAGATGGACGGGGAAGGAGAGAGCTCGAAGTAAAAACGTCGCTCGCCTAATGCTCCGTCCGCTTGCGGCGGAGCATTAGGCGAGCGAACCAGGCGTTTTGCTAGCTAGGGTGTCGGCCTCCGCCGACCCAGGTTATATAAGTCGCATTCATCCTCGCGGCAAAGCCGTCGAGGCATTTTGCGACATTGCTAGTAATACGGTTCAGTATAAAAAGATTCAGCCGGGGCGCATATATGCGTCCCGGCTGTTTTCGTCAGTTCTTTGGAGCGAACACTTTGCGGATGTGCCTGACCAAAGAGTCTATTTCATCACTTATAAACAACCACACATCGTCTCCAAGTGAACCCAGAGTCACTCCCGATCGACTGTTGTCGAGTAAGATGATTGGCAGAGCAGGATAGCTATCTCTGACAAAATTCACAAGGTCAGTGTAGGATCTGAATTGTGAACCCAAGATATGGATTTCACAGATAACCATATTGGGTGTTTCCTGCACATATGGTGCACCAAACTCCATCATAAGGGCCATCTCCCCCTTGAGGTGGTCTACTTTGTAAACTGCTTGGTCCAGTCTGTCTCGCAGTGTGTCAGAATAGTTTTTGTCGCCGACGTATAATATCCGCATCGTTAGATTCCTCCGTTTCTTTGAACAACTTTTGCCGAATCGTATAACATATACACAGTCTGTCAACTTATGGTAATATTCCTACATATCAGTTAACGCATATTGTGTTATGGAACTAATGACTATTTTATTGATTGTAGCGGCCGTTGTGGTTGTGTGGGCTATTTGGGCCTATAACCGTTTCGTATCGCTTACTCAAAGAGCTATGGAGGCTTGGGCTGACATTGATGTACAGCTTAAGCGCCGTTATGACCTTATCCCGAACTTGATCGAAAGTGTTAAGGGTTACGTTGCTCATGAGCAAGGTACGTTGCAGTCTGTAACTGAGGCTCGTGCTAAAGCTACTCAAGTACACGTAGATCCTTCAAATATTACTCCAGAGCAAATTCAGGCTATGGCCGCTGCTGAAGGTGCTCTAACTAACTCACTTGGTAAGCTTTTAGCTATTGCTGAAAACTACCCAGACCTTAAGGCTAATGAAAACTTCATTGAGCTTCAACGTGAACTCACTGATACTGAGAACAAAATTCAGGCAGCTCGTCGTTTCTATAACGGTAACGTACGTGACCTTGGTATTGCTCTTCAGTCATTCCCATCAAACATCATTGGTAACATGTTCAATTTCAAGGAACGTGAGTACTTTGAACTAGGTGAGAATGAGCAGGCTGCAAAGGAGCCAGTTAAGGTACAGTTCTAGAACATGAGAATCATCTTAACCGATCATGTACGGTTGCGGATGAGACAACGAGGGGTGAGTATATCGTCGATTCGTTTAGCACTTAATAAGCCTTTTCTTCATAAACTATCCTATCCTCCAGCTGAGATAGTCCAAGTAATTGACAGCAAGGGTACGTTGGAAGTAGTGTTTAAGAGAAGTGGACGTTCAGTCGTCGTCATAACTGCATACTACCTTTAAAATGAAATCTACTTACGACAAAACAGCAGATGCAATGTATATCACCTTGAATAAAGGCAAGGTTGTTCGTACTGTGCAGCTTACTGACCGTATGAACGCAGACATGGATAAATCTGGCAATGTTCTTGGTGTTGAAATACTCAATGCTAGTCAGCAACTAGGCAGTAAGACACTTAGTCAGATATCATCCATTCCAGTCTCTGTCCTTAACGGTGTAAATTAAACTTCGTATGAAAGTTTTCACAGTCGGATTAATTTTTGATTCGACTCTCAGTGAAGTGGTTTTAATGGAGAAGACACACCCAGAGTGGCAGAAAGGTAAGCTTAATGGCATCGGCGGTAAAGTAGAAGAAGGTGAGTCTGTCATGGAGTGCATTGTGCGCGAAGTGAAAGAGGAAGCTGGTGTATCTAGTCAATCAAATGACTGGATACACTTTGCGACTCTTTTTGAGGGTGTTTCTAAAATAGAGTTCTTTGCTCTCAAATACACTGGTAACAAAAGTGAGATAAAAACTCTAACTGACGAAAAAGTTTCTTGGTATCCAGTAAATAATCTTCCTCAAAATCTGGTTGCAGGCATCGGTTGGCTAGTTCCTTTAGCTCTAGAGAAACTCAGTGGTGCTTCATTAGAGTTAGTGGTAGCAAAGTATAATTCCACCAGCTAATATGGTGTTGAAACCTAAGTCATGAAAAAACTTATCCTCCTATTGGTCTTCATTCTGGTACCAGTATCGGTACAGGCTGAGGTAATACGTTCATTCGTTTCTGATATCACTCTAGAAAGTGATGGTTCTTTCTCTGTATCTGAAACTATTGTTTATGACTTTGAAGATGAGGACCGTCACGGAATATTTCGCTTTATTCCAACTACACACTGGCAAGAAAGTGAGGAATTATTTAAAGAGCGATATCTAGAAATAAATAATCTTTCCGTATCAGTAGACGGTGAGGAGGCAATGTTCGTACTGAGCGAAGATATGGGTGAGTTAGGGGTGAAAATTGGTGACCCTGACGCTACCATTAGCGGTGAACATACTTATCTCATTAAATACACAGTACAAGGTGGTTTAATTTATTATGACGAAGGCGGCGTTGACCTTTATTGGAACGCTACCGGCAATGGCTGGGAAGTGCCAATCGAGAGCGCATTGGTGCGAGTGTATGACCCGGAAGGCATCGCCTTGCAAGAACACCACTGTTATTTCGGTCCTGCTGGCTCCACCGAAGAGTGTCCTTCTGTACTTGGTAAGGGCGCATACGAATTTGGTCCCTCCTCACTCACTCCAGCTGAAGGTTTAACGGTAGCTCTGTCACTAGACCCAGTATTGGTGGATAAGCAAATTATGGAGAGGTTATCAATATGGCCACTCTGGCTTCTTGGCTCCTTGGCGTGGTTTGTGTGGCTCATTTGGTTCCTTTACCGATACTATGTCGCTCACAAAACTGGAGCTTCAATAATTGCGCAGTATGAACCATATGAAGATTTTAAACCGATGTACACCGGACTTTTATTCGATGGTCGTATTGATCCACACGATATTACCGCCGGCATTGTGTACTTAGCTGAGCAAGGTTTCTTCAAAATTAAGCATATTGGCCGAAAAAAGTTCTTCTTCATTGATACTGATGACTATGAGATAGAACTGCTCCGTCCGTATAGCGAGGTAGGAACCGATTTTCAAAAGCAGATTTTCACTTTGTTATTTAGTGAGGGTGCGACCATAGGTTCGATTGTGGTATTGAGTGACCTCGCTAAAGACACTAGTCAACAGAAAGAAAATTATAAAGTGGTGACTGCACTACAGTCTGCAGCTGAAAAAGACTTAGTTGCTCAAGGTTTCTTTGAACACAAATGGAATATGCCACTAAAGCTTTCGTTCTCACTTCTGATTACACTTCTAGCATTGCTTTTAGTAACATTTCTAATTGGTGCTGAGATGTCCTCCCCAATAGCAATTGCCTCTCTTACATTCTTGTTTAGCTCGATTATCTCTCTTTTCTTCTACCGACGTCGTACTCGTAAAGGTTGTGAAGCTCTCGATTATCTAAAAGGTTTCAAACTGTTTCTCTCGGTTACCGACAAAGAGCGTTTTGCCTTTCATGATGCTCCAAAGAAGAGTCCAGAGCAGTTTATGGAGTATCTGCCGTACGCAATCGCCTTCAAGGTGGAGAAGGAATGGGCCAAGGTATTCGAAGGAATCACCATTCCAACTCCATCTTGGTATGAAGACAATACTGGTGGCACCTTTAGCGCTTTGTATTTAACTAACAGCCTAGGAACTTTTTCTTCAGCTGTTGCATCTTCCGGTGTATCTTCCTCAGCCTCGTCAGGCGGAGGTAGCTCGGGTGGTGGAGCAGGAGGTGGCGGAGGGGGAAGTTGGTAAAAACGTCGTTCAGCTATGCCCTTAGCTGAACGAACCTGGCGTTTTTGCTAGCTATGGAGTCGGCCACCGCCGACGCAAGTTATAAAAGTCGCATTCGTCCCGCGGCGTAGCCGTCGGGACATCCTGCGACATTGCTAGTAAACATTGAAGAGGGTTTAAATTAAAGTACAATATCAATATGGCTACTCTTTATACACATCAATCTGCAAACATTCGTAAAACTTGGTTTTTAATGGCGATGTTCTTCGCAATGGTTATTGCTATAGGTTACTTTCTGAACTGGTACTACGGCAATCCAGCCATAATGTATGTGGCTATAGTGTTCGCATTGTTTATGAACGTCAGCAGTTACTGGTGGAGTCATAAGCTGGTAGTTGCTATGACAGGTGCCAAGCCGGCAGATCCACGTGAACATCGTGAACTCATTCAAGTGGTAGAAAACCTTTCTATTACCGCGGGGCTTCCAATGCCAAAGGTCTATGTTGTAAATGACCCAGCACCGAATGCTTTCGCTACTGGTCGTAATCCTGAGAACGCTGTGGTAGCAGCTACTACTGGACTTCTAACGATTCTAGACCGTACAGAGCTCGAAGGAGTAATGGCTCACGAGCTATCTCATGTGGGCAATAGAGATATGTTGGTCTCTACCGTGGCGGTAGTATTAGCGGGCTTTATCGCCATCATCGCTGATATCTTCATGCGCTCAATGCTCTGGGGTGGGGGGAGTGATAGGGATAGTAAGGCGGGGGTACTATTCTTAGTACTTGGTATTGTGGGAATTATTCTAGCTCCGATTGCTGCTCAGATGATTCAGTTAGCTATCTCTAGAAAGCGTGAATACTTGGCTGATGCTTCGGGTGCTCTCCTTACCCGATATCCGGAGGGGCTAGCTTCTGCTCTTGAAAAAATCAGTCATTATAGTCAGCCGATGAAGCGAGCCAATAACGCTACTGCTCACCTCTTCATTGCTGACCCGTTTGGTTCAGAGAAACGCACACTCGGACAGAAGATTTCAGGGCTTTTCCAGACACACCCACCGGCATCTGACCGTATTCGTCTACTCCGTGAGATGGGTAAATAACCATAGTTATGAATAGACGTCATAGTCCAAAGCGAGAAAAAGTATTCAATGTGTTAAAAGACGCACATTGTGCTTTGTCTGCGGCAGAAATCCACAAGAAGATTCCAGAAATTGATCTAACTACCATATACCGTAATTTAGAGCTCTTTGTCACAGATGGTTTAATCAAGAAACTTGATTTAGATAAGGACGAGGCAATGTATGAATACAAGGAAGTGAACCATCATCATGCCATCTGCACTGATTGCAACAAAGTGATTCATTTTAACGTATCAGACTCAGTAATAATGAAGTCAATCAAGGTTCCAGGATTTACCCCAGAATCCATTGAGGTCACTGTGAGAGGGAAATGTAACCACTAGAGTCAAAAACAGCGCGTCATAGGACGCGCTGTTTTTGATTCCATCCACCCCCTACACCATATACGCCAACCACGTTAGATATCCGCCGGCAACTAACATTATTACTCCGGCAGTTGTGACCAGGGTTGATTTGGAAGCTACGCTATCACCAACCTTATCAGTTATATTTGGCATTATCATAAAGGCTAGTGACTTAAGAAGCATTGCCCAGCCTAAGAAACTGATAAGCATTTCTGGTAAGGTCCCCCAAACGTTATGAACACTGATTTGGGCAATGGCGGCAGCAATACCGGCCATTCCAAATGCCAATAATGCGAACGGTTCTCTTTGAATATCTCTGTATATTCGAAGATAGTGTTCACGACTTACAAAAAACCCTATACCGACAGCCAGTATGGCCGGTCCCCACATACTTGCGAGGAACATAGTAGTACTTTCCATAGATTGTATAAGTTAATATTAATAACTTGTTCTCTATATAGTTTACTCCTTTTGGAACAGTTTAAAGGAGGGGTGTGTATAACTTTAATTTGTATAGAAAAACGTCGCGGGTATGTCCCGCGACGTTTGGAGCCCATCTGGGCGGTGCATCGATTGATGCGTTTACTTGGAAACCTGCTCGGTACGAAGTTCCAAGAATTCCTTCTTGATAGTGTCGCCAAGTGTGGTGGCGCCGGTAATCAGTGCAACCGAGATCAGGGCTGCAATCAGACCATACTCGATTGCTGTGGCGCCAAATGTCGTTTTTCCGCGCCTTACAGCGCGCCTGATGGGTGAATTCATTGAGCCAACTCCAGTGCAAGTTTGATGTTGTGGATGGCCAGATTGGTTCCGAACCATCCTACTGCTATAACAGATGCCCCGACAAGAAAGTAGTCGAAGCAGATGAGAATTTTGTTAAGAACCATCACTCCTCCTCCTTTTTGGTTGGGGCAATACCTTTATACTATTTTAGACATAATTAGCAACCTCACTGTGAGGTTGCTAATTATGTCCAACTTTACCGAATTCTTCGCTTTTTTCTGCGGAAAGGGCGGGATTCGAACCCGCGGTCGGCGTAAACCGACACACGCTTTCCAAGCGTGCGCTTTCGACCGCTCAGCCACCTTTCCAAGAATTATATACAGAGCTAATGCGTGGGTTTGATGTTCCCACCAACTCTAAATATTTAGCCACCGCATCTGCACGGTATAAATATACATCACGATGGCGGTTTGTAATATGAGGCATTATCTTTAGTTCTGCAAGTATTTCTGCAACCTGAACAATTAGCTCAGGTGAGTAACTTGTAAATGTTAAACCGATGTTCTTATACTCTTTATTTTTAATTCTGTGTTTGTGTATATAAATACACCCATCTGTATCTACTAAGCCTCTGAGACAAGCAATTTTGTAGGCCTTTTTCTCCATAATCCATGACGGTATCCTGAGTCCTTGTTGCAGTTTGTTACCTCTATGCAAACCTAGACTAATTATGTGTTCAACAACATTTGTATTGGAAAGTCTTATGACTGCTGTGTTGCGAGTTTTACGTTTGTATACTGAAGGTTTAATGGCGAAAAGTTTGATGCAAAGGTCAACTATGTATTCCGCGTATTCTTTGTCTGACAACCAATTTAATGAGATTGTCGCTTGCCAGGGAGTATGTATCCCGCCGTCACCCAGCATAATTCCAATAAATTCTGCCAACTGAGCTGATGGTTTTGGTAGGAGAGCGACCTTACGATGACTCTTTTTTGAATACACTAATTCATCGTGCCACTTCATTTATTAATACTATCACGTGCCCTAGTGACAATCTATTTTTGTGCACTAGGGCACCATATGACTCTATCGATACAGTCGTTGTCATATCTACTATCTTAAGAACCAGCTCAATTTAGGTAGACAGTGTCTTTGTGAGAAAGTGTCTTCTCGTCACATATGTTGAACTAGGCAAGGGCATTGCAGGCTTGTTAGGGCCCATCTTTCGTGTCCGTATCTCTTCTCCACACCGTTTTCTTATCCATAGACGTTTATCTATATTATGATACATAGACCATTATCTATGTAAACTTTGCCGACTATGCCAAAAACTAAATCACAATTGCTAACTACCATCATTAAACGAGACGGTTCCTCCGTTGATTTTGATAAAAACAAAATTATTGTTGCTGTGAACAAGGCAATGAAGGCTGTTGGAGAATTTAGTGCTGGAGCAGCAAAGATGGTTGCTGATGCAGTAGAAAAGAAGTTGGTGGCAAATAAAAAAACTAATTCAGCTTTTACTCCCACTGTTGAGGAGGTGCAAGATGAGGTAGAAAAAGAACTTATGCTTTTGGGGTTCCTTGAATCTGCCAAATCATACATCCTCTACCGAGCGGAAAGAACAGAAAGACGCCTGGAAAGAGGTGAGGTGCCAGAACATGTGCGGGCACTAGCAGAGGAAAGTAAAAAGTATTTTAAAGATAATGCTCTTGGCGAATTTGTATATCTGAGGACCTACGCGCGCTGGATTGAGGAGGAAAATCGACGCGAGACATGGATTGAGACGGTTGATCGCTACATTTCATTTATGAAGGAAAATCTTGGCGATAAGCTCTCCGCAGAAGAGTACGGAGAACTGCGCGAGGCAATTCTCCAACAAGAAGTGATGCCGTCTATGCGACTGATGCAATTTGCTGGCGACCCAGCTCGTCGCTGCAATACTTGTGCATATAACTGCACATTCATTGCTCCGGCTTCACTCGAGGACTATGCAGAAATTATGTACCTTTCAATGCAGGGGTGCGGTGTCGGATTCTCCGTTGAAAGTCAGAATGTTGAGCAGATGCCGCAGATTCAAAAACTAACAAAAAAAGTAAGGCCAACTCATGTAGTCAAAGATTCTAAAGAGGGGTGGTGTGATGCGCTCACTCTCGGTTTAAAGACTTGGTATGCTGGACAGGATATCCAGTTTGATTACTCCCTTATTCGGCCAGCGGGTGCTCGCTTGATGACTATGGGTGGCAAAGCCTCTGGTCCTGAGCCGTTACGTTCACTATTGGATTTTGCTAAAGAAAAGATACAGAAACGACAAGGTCGTCGCCTGAGACCACTCGATGTTCACGATATTATCTGCAAGATTGGTGAGTGTGTGGTCTCAGGAGGAGTACGTCGGACCGCAATGATAAGTCTATCTGACCTTGATGACGCTGAACTACGTGACGCCAAGAAAGGACAATTTTATCTAACAGAACCACATCGGTCAGTTGCTAATAACTCTGCAGTATACGAAACAACCCCATCAAATACGGAATTAATGGAAGAGTGGGTGGCACTTATGAAAAGTGGGTCAGGAGAGAGAGGTATATTTAACCGTGGAGCATTGGCCAACACTTTACCGGAGCGTCGTGCTAAGTATTTTAAGAAGGTAGGCTTCCTAGGAGAAGATGGGGTAGTAGAGGGTCCAATCGGTACCAATCCGTGCGGAGAGATAATTCTCCAATCAAAACAATTTTGTAACCTCTCTGAAGTTATTGCTCGAGCGGATGATACTAAAGAGAGTTTGGTACGCAAGGCACGTTTCGCTTCACTGCTTGGAACTTACCAATCTTCCCTGACAAAATTCAACTACATCTCAAAAGATTGGCAGAAACATTGTGAAGATGAGCATTTGCTTGGTGTATCAGTAACTGGTCAGTGGGATAGCGACGCCGCGCGCGAACCAGAAACTTTGCGTGCTATGCGCGATATGGCCATAGAGACAAATGCCACATACGCTAAACGATTAGGAATAAAGCAGTCACTCTCTGTGACAGCGGTTAAGCCGTCCGGCACTGTGTCACAAACCTTCAATTGCTCTTCCGGCATACATCCGCGCCATTCAAAGTTCTACATTCGACGTGTTCGAATCTCTGCCACTGACTCGCTCTTTAAGATGTTAAAGGACCAAGGAGTACCTTACTATCCTGAAGTTGGGCAATCTCTCGAAAATGCCAGTACCTATGTCTTGGAGTTTCCGGTCGAGGCACCAAGTGACTCAGTTTTCAAAGACGACTTCTCAGCACTGGAACAGCTGGAATACTGGAAGATAGTGAAGCTTAACTACACGGAACATAACCCTTCTGCCACGATATCAGTCGGTGAAAATGAGTGGATTAGTGTTGTTGATTGGGTGCAGAAGAACTGGAGTATTATCGGTGGACTATCATTCTTGCCACGGTTTGATCATGTTTATCGTCTTGCTCCTTATGAGACGATTGATAAAAAACGTTATGACGAGTTAGTTGCTGGTTTTCCTTCAATTGACTACTCAAAATTAGTGACCTACGAGCATACTGACGAGACGGAGCAGAAGAAAGAGCTGGCTTGTGTTGGTGGTACTTGTGATATTGATATGTTGGTACCATCTGATGTAACTACTGCATAAATTTATGCTTTATACACGAAATGGGGACAAAGGTATGTCAGGACTGTTTGGAACTAAACAACGTTTCTTTAAAGATAGTCCTGTTTATGAAGCGCTTGGTACGGTTGATGAACTAAATTCATTACTTGGTATTTGTCGGGCTCGTTTTGCTAAAATAAAAGATGAACGAATTAGTAGCGAGATACTAAAGGTGCAAGAGTGTCTTTTTATTGTGCAGGCAGAATTGGCGGGGGTTCATAAATCGCTTGAGCAAACTCATATAGATAGTCTTGAACAGACGATTCAAGAGTTTGAGAGTGAAATAATCAATCCTCATTCCTTTGTGATTCCGGGAGCGACAGAACTCTCGGCACTATTCGACTATACTAGAGCAGTGTCTCGTCGAGCGGAACGCTCGGTCATTGCTGTTCGGTCAGGTACGCTAGTGTCGCCCGAGACGCTGGCGTATCTTAACCGGCTCTCTAGTCTACTGTATGCGCTAGCGCGATATGTTGCCGTTGAGAAGAATATAAGAGAACTATCACCTTCGTATAAAGATAATTAAAAAATGTATGAATAAAAAAGTTTTACAAATATTAGGGGTAGGTACTCTCGCGGTGGCATTAATCTTGGGACTGTCAGTTTATATAGATAGACAGGGCGACCTGCAAAATGCACCGACTGAAGATGTTCAAGAAACCATCAACATTTCCTTAAGTATTGAAGATATTTATGTAAATAAATCAATATCGGTAGCAGTTGGCGATACAGCATATGAAGTCCTGCAAGCACTTGACGAAGAGGACCCCGAATTGCTCTTGGTTGCCAAAGAGTATCCAGGGCTGGGAATATTAATTGAGGGCATAAATGGAAAGATAAATGGCGAGGATGACAAATATTGGCAGTATTTCGTCAACGGCACGATGCCACAAGTTGGAGCCGATAAACTTGAGCTTAAAGATGGAGATATCGTCGAATGGCGTTATGAAGTATCACAATTTTGATTATGAACTTAAATAGAAATCAGATTATTTTAATAGTGTGCACCCTTATTCTTTTTGGAATAATGATGAGGCTTATGCCACACGCCCCAAACGCAACACCGATTGCCGCCTTAGCATTTGTGGGTAGTTTGTATCTTGGACGAAGGTGGTCAATTATTCTTCCGCTCTCGGCACTCCTGCTATCTGATTTGCTTATAGGATTTTATGACTGGAGAATAATGCTTTCAGTATATGGCTCTTTCGCTCTGATTGGTTTCCTTAGTTGGATCTGTCGAAAGTATAATTCCTTCTTCTCGACTGGAATAACTGTAATTGCCGGTTCACTCGTCTTCTTTTTGCTTACCAACACTGCGGTGTGGTTATTCTCTCCGTGGTATGAAAAATCTATTTCTGGTCTACTTTATTCGTATGAGCTTGGTCTGCCATTTTTAAGAAATATGTTAGCAGGGGATATTGCTTATACTTTTGTGCTTATTGGTGTGTTTGAAACTGCTTTTGTCCTAAGTAGAGTAAAGGTGTTCTCAGCGAAAACTGCTTAGATCTATGATTAAAGTCCCGGTTCTTCGATTCGGAGACCGACATTTGATATTGCTGATGGAGTGTTGGCCTCAATTCTTTTAACTATTTCGAAAGTGTATGCGTCGTAAACTTCTACTTCGTTGGCTGTCTGAGAAACGATATAAACAAATTTGCCGTCGTAGGTAAATTCAGGGTGCCAAGAACTCTCACCTTTGACCGGAATAATCGTTTCAACGATTTCATTAATTCTCGCATCAATCACATATATCTCATCTTTATAATCGCCAAAGGCAGTGTCGGCCCAGACATATGGATATGATGGATCTTTGCTGTAACTGCGTACAAATAATCCTGGTCCACCTGTTTTAATATACTTAGCCGGCTTCCAGGTTTTGGTATCAATGACAGTTATTAAACCTTCTCCGAGCGCAGGAACATAGATGTAGTCACCCCAGGCCGCTCCCGGCCCGGTGTGAGGAGTCTCACCAGTCTCTATCTCAGTGATTGGCTTCATTGTCGTTAGATCAAGCACCCAGGCAGTCTTCGAACCTTGGGAAGCAACTATGTAGTACTCACCGTTTGGTGTTAGGAATGCATCGTGCAGGGCGGGTATGTTTTCACCAATATTTTCAAACTTATCAGTGACAGGGAAGTTTGACTGATCAGTATCGATGGCCCAGACACTATTTGCGTCTTTTAGGGCTACGATAATGCGATTACCATCTTCGACAACTGCTCCTGCCCGCGACTCGATCTCCTTTCCGTCTATTGTGACGTTAAGTGCGATAGTCTTAAGAATTTCCATCGTATCAGCGTCGAGGATTACTAGATTTCCCGGTGCGTAATTGCCAATAGCAATATACTTATCATTATCAGTCAGCGCAGTACCACGTGAATTCTCACCCACTAATACTGACTGAATTGGCTCAAGTGTTTCAAGACTTATTTTTGTTAGCCAGCCATCGCGCGAGATGATGTACATAAACTTCGCGTCTGAAGAAAAGACAGATGTATGTGGTTGAAAACCAACATCATGGACACGTCCAATTAATTCGTGTGTGGTTCCATCAATTGCCAGAAGCTTCTCAGCATCTTTCTCTACTACTAACATCAGGTTATGTGGATTCCATGAGCCTTCATCGACATACAGTTCACGATATGGCTCTAGGGTCAGGTTTTTTGTGAATGGCACATCGACATTTGTGATACCTTTTCCGTCTCGAAGTTCTCCTATATAAAACTTCATCATTTTGTCACGAATAACCTCGCCGTGGTTTTTGTGATAATTCTCACTCACGTCTTCGCCACAGTTAAATATCGCTGGGTGTAAGCGCGATGCTTCGGTGGCATTGAACACTTTCCTATCTATGATGAGCCAACAGTCTTCGGAATTATTGTGCAGAGCAACATCATCTACGGTATATGTCGCTTCGCCTGCTACGGCAGGCATCACTTCTTCAATATTTTTCGATTTGGTTAAGTAGTCAGCTTCGGTATACCACGTGCCTATAAAGATAAATGTAAGTAAAAATGCTGCTAATAGCGAACGCTTTAGTATCCGAGTGTCATGCTTCCGTACAGAATGTCTGTATATGAACCAGGTAAAGAGTACAGCCAGCACGACTGAGGCTGTGTACAGTGCCATAAATGGAAAATATCCAATGTCAGTCCGGTATATGACATGGTGGAACATTAAAAATATCCACGACACGGCAGAGATAGCACCACTTTCTAAAACAAATGCATCAAGTACAACGCCACCATTCTTGGTATCTTGTATGCGAGGCAGATGGCGAAACGAAAATAGTACTTCATTTGCTATCAGAATTGCTGCAACTGTCATACTGGCGTAAAAGATTCCAAGTTCAACCATAGACTCGTAGGCAAGTGTAAAAAGACCGATACCACTAAAACCGTACATAAAAATTGCCACCCAGCTCACCTTGCGCGACAGATTAAGTAGCTTAAACTCGTCTCGAGATATTTTTCCGTCCTTAGCAGCAAGTAAAAAAAGACCGTGACTCAATACTGATGCACCGATACCTAGACCCAAGCTGACTGAAAATACAAACAGGTACGCTGTGTGCAATCCAAGATATGAAAATAACTCCATCAGTAAATTTTATCACGCCCCGACTTGGCTGATAGAAATTTTTGGGATAAAGGAGCAATAACTCTAATCCATTACTTTTATTCTTAAGATGTGGTCAGGGCCGTGTATAATTAACGGAATGAAACGCGACGATTGGATGTTACTCTCTCTAACTTTCCTAACCGGTCTGGCTATTGGCATGTATGTATACCTGATGGCTTTTAAACCTATTTACGTACCGGACAATTTGAATGACACTGAAACGGAGGCTGGTGAGTGGAGTTTGGTCGCTAAACGCTATAGTGACGGAAGTTCTCGATATGTAGAGCCATCGTTTAGAGTTTTATCAGATAGAAGCTATGTCTACCTACCAGGTGGAAACAGTGACTCAGCTCTATCTCCAATAGAAGGTAAACTATCCTCGGGCCTTATGCGTGACTTGCGTGAATACGACGACGAATTGGTTGCCTATATCTACCCACCGCTCCAGCCAAACTGCCCTTCAGCTCGAGGAGGCTATGACTACGAGTATCGCATCACTGTCGATAATACCGTCTACCTACTAGATACCTGTGAGACGGCACTTGGACAGAGTAGTGAATTGGCGGTCTTGCTCCAAGAAGCTTGGTCAGAGCTAGAGGGTAGTGGTAGACCAACGGGAAGCTTCTCTGACTGGGCGGAGAACTGGTTGAATGAAAGGATTGGTGTGAATTAGAGAGACGAAAGGCAATTTGAAATATTCTTAATTACTGCACGTAATAAGAGGTGGAACAGTGTACAAGACGAGGCCGCCTTCGCGGGCGGCTTTGTTGTTCCAATTCAAAATACTTCAATATAAAAAGTTATTTAAAATAAATTTGAGAATTAAAATTATGCTTATGAAAACCTTACTCATCCCCCTGGCCGCCTTTGCGGTCACTGTGACAGGCGCTAGTGCCTTCAATGGTGATATGTTGAAACGTGCCGGCTTAAATGATGATCAGATTGCTGCCTTTGAGCAAGCAAAGGAGTTAAAAGAATCAGGTGATAAAGAAGCAGCACGAGATGTTCTCTTAGCTGCTGGGGTGGACGAAGATGTTATTAAACAAGTGCGCGAAGCGATGCGTGAACATAAGAGCGATATTCATAACGCCATTGTCGCCAATGACTATGAGGCCTTTAAGGAAGCTATTGAAGGTTCAGCTTTCGCAGACATGATTGATAGTGAGGCTGAATTCGATAGGTTGGTCGAGGCTCACGAGCTGATGCAGGATGGAGACCGCGAGGCTGCCAAAGATATCTTCGACGAGCTTGGTCTGCCTGGATTCGGTATGAATAACTTTGGTCACAAAATGATGAAGGCAAACTTTATGGCTAATCTAAGCAGTGAACAGAAAGAAGCCTTAAAGGAAGCAATGGAAGATAAAGACCATGAGCGCGTGCGAGAAATCTTGGAAGCAGCGGGTGTAGATTCTGATTTTGAGTTCAAGCACCGTGAAGAAGGGCACAAAGAAGGTATGGGTGAAGGTAGAGGGTTTGGACATTTGAAAGATAAAGAGTGGCACGAGACAGACTAGGGGTAGATTATATGAAATAGGTGTGAAAAGCCGATGGGCCTTGGCTCATTGGCTTTTTGTTATTTGGTCAGGTTTACAACCTCTACAATCTGGGGTATTCTACAGCGCACTCTATAAGCGCGCGAGCGCATTTTCTATTTTAAAATTATGTCCAAAGAAATCCGAAATATAGCCATTATTGCCCACGTGGACCATGGTAAGACCACTCTTACCGATGCTTTGATGGAGCAGACTGGCTCTCGAGTCGAGGGTCAATCAATGGACTCTAATGCTCTTGAACAAGAGCGTGGTATTACCATTTACGCCAAGAATACCTCGATTGAATACAAGGACACCAAGATTAATATCGTGGACACTCCAGGTCACGCCGACTTCGGTAGTGAGGTAGAGCGTGTACTTCGCTCTATTGACTCTGTACTCCTTGTAGTTGACGCGCAAGAAGGTCCAATGCCTCAGACACGTTTCGTACTTAAAAAGTCGTTAGAGCTCGGTTTGAAGCCAATCGTGGTTATAAATAAAGTGGACAAGCCAGCGGCTGACCCACACCGCACCGAAGAACAGGTTTTGGAGCTCTTCTTGGAGCTTGGTGCCTCTGATGAACAGTCTAACTTCACCTCTGTGTATGCTATTGGTCGTGAAAGTGTAGCTAAAAGGAAGATGGAAGACGAATTCAAGGACCTTTCCCCACTTCTTGATGTGATTTTGGAACAAGTTCCTCCAGCTGCCGTATTTAAGGAGGGTGACCCACTAGCTGCACAGGTATTTAACCTTGGTTACGACAACTTCCTTGGTCGTCTAGCTGTGGCTCGTGTATACAGTGGAAAGCTAAGTAAAGGACAGAATCTTTTTGTTACTCATGAAGGGCAAGAAACCAAGAAGGGTAAGGTGGTAAAAATCTCTACCTTTAAAGGAACAGCACAGGTAGAAGCTGAAACTGTATATGCAGGTGACATTGCACTGATTGCTGGATTTACCGATATCGATATTGGTGAGACTTTGACCGATGACGAAACTACCCCACCACTTTCAGCTATCAAGGTTGATGAACCAACTATTGGTCTACGCTTTATGCCTAACTCCTCACCGTTTGCTGGTCGAGAAGGTAAGTATGTAACTAGTCGTCAGATTAAGGAGCGTCTAGAGAAAGAACTCGAAATCAACGTCGGTCTTAAGGTGGACTTTTCACAAGGAGACAGCTTTGAGGTATTCGGACGTGGAGAGATGCATATTTCTATCTTGCTCGAAAACATGCGACGTGAGGGTTATGAATTAGCTGTATCTCAACCGCAGGTAATCATTAAAGAAGAGGATGGAAAGAGGCTTGAACCGTTTGAAGAAGTGGTAGCTGATGTGCCTTCAGAATTCCAAGGAGCGGTGATTGAGAAGCTTTCAAACCGTGGCTTCATCATGCAAAACATGGTCCCTCACGCTTCACAGGTGCGTTTGACCTTCGTTGGTCCTACTCGTGGACTACTTGGATATAAGGGTCAGTTTATTATCGATACTCGCGGTGAAGGTATTTTGGCTTCACAGTTTGTTGGTTTCCAGCCACACGTTGGTGAAATCAAGAAGCGTCAGGTAGGAAGTATGGTTTCTATGGCTAACGGAAAGGCGCTTGGTTTCTCTCTATGGAATCTCCAAGACCGTGGTGTTCTATACATTGGTCCAGCCGCTGAGGTATACGAAGGAATGGTGATTGGTAACACCTCTAAGGGTGAGGAAATGATGGTTAACCCTACTAAGGGAAAGGCTCTCACTAACGTGCGCGCGAGCGGTTCTGACGAAGCGATTGACCTAGTTCCATTCCGCCCACTCACTATTGAGCTTGGACTTGAAATTATGGCTGATGACGAATACTTGGAGGTTACTCCAGAGAGTGTACGTCTACGTAAGGCTTTGCTAAAAGAATCTGATAGAAAGAAGGGGGGTGGAAAATAGATTTTGGATTTAAATGAAGAAACGGCCGGAAGCAAAGCTTCCGGCCGTTTCTATATACTAACTAGATAATACTCAACTCAACCCTAACTCCTTTAAAAACTCCTGTAGTTCTTTACCGACTATCTTTCTATACTGATTTGGTTTCAATTTATCAAGCTTTATATTCACCACTCTCACCCGCTTCAAAATCTTCACCTGCCAACCAAGCGCCATACACATACGACGAATTTGGTGTTTCTTTCCCTCGGTTAAAATGATTCGGAATGACTTTCCTGACTTAGGTGCCGTGAGAGCCGGCTTTGTCACATAACCCTCAATATTTACTCCTTCAGCTAACTTTTTCAAAAGTCTGCCAGTGACTGGCTTATCTACCGTTACTTCATACTCTTTTTCAATATCATTTTCTGAATCTAAGAGCGCACTGGTGATGCGTCCGTCGTTAGTGAGGATAATGAGACCTTCTGATGCCTTATCAAGACGGCCAATCGGATACACATCTTTGATACTGTAGTCTTTTTTGATTCGAGTGGCGATATCAACTTCACCTTTTTCTTTGTCTGGAGAGTGGGTGATGATGCCAGCACCTTTGTAGTAGGCGAGGTAGGTCTTGGCCTTAGTGGCGTTGGGGGACAGGCGAACAATGTCGTCTTCAGACACCTTTTGCCCGATTACAGCTTTCTTTCCGTTTACCAATACTTTACCTTCAGCAATTAGAACATCTGCTTCACGCCTAGAAGCGAGCTTTCTATCGGCTAAGTATTTATTCAAACGAACAGTCATTAGTTTGATTATATCATTGCTTTGTCATAACAAGAGTTTTTGTTGTATACTCAGTGTATATGAATAAGCTTGTAGCCAAGTATTTTCCTTCTCTTACGAAGAAAACTAATAAACCTGATGTGTCTACTGTAAAGCGTAAAGTAAGCGCGCAGATTGGTCGTGCCGTAACTCGTCTTTCTGATAGATAGTCCATGAACTACATTGAAGACACAGGATTGTTGGAAGCCATCTTTGAACTAATTTCTGCTCATTATTCTAGAAACGAAGAGATTCCTTCATATAGAAAAGAAAGAGGATTTGTTAATTTGTTAGCGACTCTGGAGAGGGTTAAGGAGGATGTTTATTATCCTGACTTGTTAAGTAAGGCTACTTATCTATTCACAAATATTAACAAGGGTCATTATTTTTCCAATGGCAACAAGCGCCTTTCTATTGTCGTTCTCGTCTTTTTTCTGTTCATTAATAAGTACGGTTTTAAAAATGAAGGCAAAGATTGGTATAAGAAGCATTTAGATGAGTTGTTTCCAGAATGTTCAGATATTCCGTTCGAGGATTTCTTAGACTTTACCTCGGTTGATTTTTGTATTTACCATCTTGCTATACGAACTGCTGCAAGTGGGAAATATAATATTAATCATGATGAACTAAAAGGACGTATGCATAAATTCCTTAACGAAGTTACTGTAGAGATACAACTTGATTAAAAATTGAAACAAATCTCTAATACTTACGTATAATGAGTGGGTATGCCCGAATACTCGGACCCAACAGACAATGAATTGGTTGCATATTCGCTGCGTGAGCGAGCGTTTTTTGGAAATCTGGTAGAACGTTACGAGAAGCGACTAGAGCGATATATCACCCGTCTCGGCGTGTTAGATCCGGACGATCGAGCAGATGTATTGCAGGAGATTTTCATCAAAGTGTATCGTAATCTAAACAGCTTCGATCAAAGTCTTTCTTTTTCGGCTTGGATTTATCGTATCGCGCACAATGAAGCGATTAGCTGGTACCGCAAGCGTCAATCACGTCCTGAAGGGTATCTCGTATCTGAGGGAGATGATATTGTGAAATTAATTGCAAGTGATGACGAAGACGCAGAAGGTCTTTTTGATAAACAGATAAACAAAAAGTTACTTTTACGTGCTCTCGAACAACTCGATGATAAATACCGCGAAGTCTTAATTTTGCGCTACTTCGAACATCTAGAATATGAAGATATCTCCGACATTCTCCAAGTGCCGACAGGAACAGTGGGTACTTTAGTGCACCGCGCTAAGAAACAACTGAAGCAGAAGCTTGAACCTTTAAACATATGAATGAATCTATGAATAACAAAATAAAGGAAAGTGTTCTAGAAAGACTAGAAAGAGAGGGAATCACTCCACGTTCTCGCTTGTACTGGCTGTCATACGAATATGCATTCTGGGGTGCATGGCTTTTGTCGGTAGTACTTGGAGCGGTCGCGTTGGCTGTACTTTCATTCACTTCTCTATATATAGGCTATTCACTTTATGAGGCCACTCACCAGAGCTTTTTAACCTTCTTCTTCGATACTTTGCCGTACTTGTGGTTTTTAGCCTTTGCTGGACTCACTATTGTCGCCTACTTTAATCTCCGTAACACCAAGAGGGGGTACAAATATCCGTTATATCTAGTGGTAGGGAGTAGTTTTGGGTTTAGCGTGGTGGGAGCGGTAGTACTTCACTCCCTAGGGGCAGGCTTCTATCTTGACCACTATATGGGGCAACACCTAAAAAGCTATCAATCAAGAGCGGAATTCGAGGCCCAAATGTGGCAGAATCCCCTTGAAGGACGTTTGTTGGGTGTGCTCAAGGCGCCAAGCGATGATGATTTGAAGCAGGTCCTCTTCACAGATGTTAATAACGAAGATTGGGACGTTACTATTACCGAATTAAGAACTAGAGATGCAGAGCTACTTTTATCTGGGCATAAGGTACGAATGTTAGTTGCTACCACCACAGAAGAGTTACGTGACGGCATGATAGCGTGTGCCGTATTTCCATGGATATTGGACGCAGCACCGGGTGTTGAGAGGTGGCGGGCTGAGCGCAAGAATTTTATAGAGGATGTGGAAGAGAGGAGAGCGAAGTTGCAGGAATTGGTTAAGGATATAAAGGAAGTAGTGAAAGACGATGATTCGGTTTCTCCACCACGACCTAATTTCTCCACTACAACTGCTGAAGATGTGGTGAGAGTAGCCGAACAATCGCCGTGTTCCAATCACCCGGTCTTTAGGAGAGAGAGAAATTAAAACTAATTAGACACGAGCATAGACTCATGTCAACTTGCTTGGGGGCCTGTGGGTGTTATGCTCTATACACCATGAATGTAGGAGGTATTTGGGAGAGGTAATTATATTAGGCGCACTTAGCTGAAGGCTAAGTGCGCCTAATGCTTTTTACACAAATACAATCTCACTTCTATGATGGTGTTAGTTGTCCGCAGTTAATATCCGTTTATAAACTAATTTAGATTAAATATATGACCAACCTTAAAAGTTTAATGATGAACAAGCAGGTACTACTTGCGATGGGAATGATTGTATTTGCAGGGGCTGTCCTTGCGGCAGGTACTGGAGCATTCTTCTCTAGTCAGGCAGAGGCTACAGGCAACGTATTTACTGCCGGTACTCTTGATTTGAAAATTGCAAAGGATAGTAATGGTAATCCAGTGAATGGATGGCTTGATGCACAGAATAACTCTTGGAATCTTACATCCCTTACTCCAGGAGGAACTCCAGAGGAATCAGCTGTATGGCTTAAAAACACTGGGTCTGTAGACGGAATGACACTTGGTGTAGCTATGGCTAACGCTGCAGCTACTGTTCCAGGCACTGCCGCTCAGATGCGTATTACTGAGATGACACTTGACGGAGACAGTCTTCTAGAAGGTGGAGCGGGAGCTGATTTCGGAGACTACTCAACACCTATGGGCTGTGACGAGACAATCACACCAGGTAACTTTGCTTCTACTGTAAATGCAGCTACTGCAGGGCAAGTTCTCTGTGTGGAGGCTGGTGACTATAACCCTGGTGACCTTACTATGTCAGCAGATGGTGTAACACTCGTTGCTCTTAATGCGCCAAATAGCGCAGACAGGGCAAAGGTTGATGGAACATTCAATGTTACTGGCGATAATGTGACTATTAAGGGTCTGTATATCGAACCAGGAACTGTGGTGTTCCAAGGTTCCGCAATTAGCATCAATGCTGACGGTGTGACTATCGATAGCAACATCATTAACGATGTTGATGGTCTAGCCAACGGTGGTTCTGTAAAGGGTGTATATATCGGTCATACTGGTGTAGCTGGTACACGTAGCAACGTTACTGTCACTAACAACGTAATCTCTGATATCGATGCCAAAACAGGTCCTTTCATTAGTGGTGGTAATCCTGCTAGTGGTAAGGGTGCATACGGTGTCCTTGTGAACTTTGGTGGTAGCACAACTGGTCTAGTTATTACAAATAACACCATAAGCGACCTTGAGGGTCTTTGGTCTCACGCAGTGGGACTTGAAGGCGATACTCCAAGTGCTGTTGTCACATACAATGATATTAGTGACGTTGTTGACCATAAGGGTGGTACTGACTCAGTATCCGTCTTCTTTGAGACCAACACTTCTGCTGGTACCGTTGATGTAAAGTTCAACAACTTTGATCCAAGCAACTTGTCTGTGGCTGTTCATCCTTCACTGACATACGCAGGTTCAATGGATGCAAGAAACAACTGGTGGGGTGACTTCGATTCATCTGATCAGGTGTTCAAAAATGGTAACAATATTAACACCAATAATCCTGCTGGTGGACCTATTGCTGGTCTTATCAATGGAAATGACTTTAATGGAAACGGTTATGCAGATCTTCAAGATCTAAATAACGATCCAATTCTAAGTGCAGGTGTTGGTCTTGACGCTGGAGAGCAAAAGCAGTTTGTTATGGCTGTTCAGTTGGACGGTCCAACAACTGGAAATGAATTCCAGTCTGCAAGTCTTACTACAGATCTAGTGTTCACTTTGAACCAAATCTAATTCGACTTCTCTTTCGTACCCCGAGTATTTCGGGGTACGTATAGAGGCGTAGAACCGCCTTGTTCATACACATGAAAATACTAGGAATAGCCACATCGATAATCTTCTTCGTTACGTTTCTTGCTTTGGCCCTACTGCTACTCGGCTCAATTGTCCCAGTTGCGGGAGGGTACCAGATACGTATTGTGGAGTCAGGTTCGATGGCACCAACAATACCGCTAGGTTCAGCGCTTGTGGTGAGCCCTTCGGAAACCTATTCGATTGGTGATGTTGTGACATTTCAACGAGTGACAGATGATGAGGTAACAACTCACAGAATCATTGGTGAGGAAGTATTAGAAGGAAAAGCGGTTTTCATAATGCAAGGTGATGCCAATAATGCAGCTGACCAACGTCCGGTAGAAAAGCGCGAGATTGTTGGAAAGGTAGTGTTTCATATTCCGTATCTAGGATTTATCCTCAACTTCTTGCGACAACCACTAGGGTTTATGCTCGTCGTCGGGGTTCCGGCCATATGGATTGTGTATGAACAGGTACTTAAAATAATTCACGAAGCACGACAGCAAAAGAAAACAGACGAATCGACAACTACTTCATGATAAATAGTAAAATAAACTCATATTATCTATTTGGAATTACGCTATTAGTGTTGTTTCTTTCACCGTCTATAACACTCGGTTACTTTTCGGGTGAGGCCGAGGCTACGGATAACTCTTTTGATGTTGGAACTCTAGATATATCTGTAGATAATGATACCCATAGTGTGAATGTTGATTCTTCTAGTAACGAGAGCTTTTCATTCACAGCTAATGATGTAGGTACTATTGCTTCTCAGTATGAACTAACTGCTGCTCCAACAATTTGTTCTTCATCTTTTTTCAACGGCCTTGATGTGGAAGTAACTCAGGGTTCTGTAGTATATGATGGCCAACTTAGTGCGCTTAATGCCACATCAAGTAGTGGGGGACTCTGGACTGTAATGGTTACTGCCGGTTCAATTGTGGCTGCCGACAACGAGCAGTGTGAAGTCCAGTTGACTCTCCGTGCTTGGCAAACCGAATTTCCCCTCTGGAATACGGGTGGTTTTTCTGAAGAAATTACAATGACACTGATAGTTACTGCTACAGATGATATTGGCCCACAACCAACTGCTAATGTGGTACTAAATGAAGTATATGCACACCCAAATAATGCTTCTTCCACTCCATACGACATTGAATGGATTGAGCTTTATAACGGTACAGGCAGTGATGTTGATGTAGCTAATTGGAGTATCGGTGAGATGTCTGGAGTCAATACCAATCAGCACGAGATTGTAAGTTCATGTCCTGGTAGTAACTTGTCAGATTATATGGAGCCTCTCTCTGGTTCTTCGACCGTCATTCCAGCTGGTGGTCTGAAGGTGTTTAAATTCTGTGGAAACTCTTCATATCTTAACCAAGGTAACTCTGGAGACACTGTCACATTACACATGAGTACTTCGTCTGCTGCTATAGACACCTATGTTTATACTTCTTCACAATTAGGAAAGTCAGATGCTCGTATTCCTGACGGAGGTACTTGGGTGGACCCAATTCCATCACCTGGTGAAAGTAATATGTCCACTATTACTGTAGAGGACCTTGAGGCCGAAGGGTGGTCAGAGGAGTTGATTCAAGAGGTGTTGGGAGTTGTGATTGAAGAGGCGTCAGTACCAGTAGCTACTCCTTTGGATGGAGATGATGAGGGAGGTGACTTGCCGCCTGAAATGCCTGATGCTAAGGAGGAGGAACAGCAGCCGTCCGACCCTGAAATTATTGATGGCAATGAAAGCATAGAAACTAAATTACCTGATGAGGACGTTAATGAAGATATAGATAAAGTCGATGCTGAAATCGATGAAGGAGAGATAGAAGAAGGGGATGATGTTGAAATTGATGATAATGAAGGTGATGAAACTGAACCTGTAGATGGGACTTTGGTCGACGCCGCTGATGATGTAGACAAGGAGAAAGAAGAAGAGATAAAGCCGGAGGAGTCTGAAGAAAAGGAACTGAACGAGGAGCCAATACCCAAGGACGAGGAGCCTAACATTGAGGATACTTCCTCGCAATCTGCTGATTCGTCTCCAGTAACCACCGAATAAGCATCAATCTATGAAAACTCTGACAATGGTAAAATTTAAAATACTACTTCTCGCTGCTATTGCCGTTGTTGTTCCGGTATTTGCTGATGCTCAAGTAGTCTCCGGAAACTTAGAAGTAACCTTTCAAAATGCACCTCTTTTTTCAGAATCTAGTGTAGTTCCAGGAACTGTTGTGGCACGAACTGTGACTGTTAAAAATCTCGGTAGTGACACAGAGGCTATCTATACATCTCTCCAAAATTCATCTTCAACTGGTTTGTCTGACTTTATGGAGCTTTCTATCAATGATGGTGGAGGGACTGTACATCTAGCTACAACGACATTTTCTACACTATTTTCAGCTAGTCCGATAGCCCTCGGCTCAATAGTAGGTGGTGATACACGCATATATGCTTATGTAGCATCATTGCCATCTGGAGTATCTGGAGCATACGCAGGTACTAGTATGTCGTTTGATTTAGTGGTTGGTTTTGAGGGAGGTGCATCAATCTCTGATGGCGGGAGTGGAGGAGGTGGTGGCGGCGGGGGTGGAAATGATGACGATCCTACACCATTGATTGCTGGTGCCTCGACTTCGACTCAGCAGTTTTGGGATGGTATTGTTAGCCGACTAAATGATTTAGCAGAGCGTTCTTTAGGAGCTGTACTGGGAGCAAGTGGTGCGGGAGCCACCACCACAGGTGAGGAGATTATTGATGAAAATGAAATCGAGGGAGATGAAAACGTATTCGATGGTGGGAATAAAGACTCTTGGTCTGACTTGCTTTGTGAGTATATCTGGCTATTTGTCATTATCTGGCTCATTGTCTCTGCAGTAGCATATTACTCCCGTAATAGCTTTGACGAGGCAAATATAATGTTTGTCACTCAGGTATGTTTCGCTTCTATTGCGATTATCTTCTTACTCTCCACGTTATTCTTCGGAGTCCCTTGCTCACTGTGGCCTTCCTTAATTGTCGCAGTTGGTTCGATTATTGGCTCGTTCATTTCTAACGACGTAGGCTACGAGTAGCTCGATGATAAGAAAAGGCACAGGCTAGGCTTGTGCCTTTTCTTATTTAGCGGTGGTATAATCTCCTTATGAAAAACTGGCTGAAGAAGGTTTTTGTGCCAAATGCTGATAATGATTTTAGGCCACACGTCCTCCAGCGGGCAGCTCTGGTTGGCATGATGGGATTGGTACTCGTCTCTTTTTCTATTGCTAACCTTCAATCAATTCTCTGGATAAGTTCCGATTGGTTGGTTTCAACCATTTTGCCGGCAGTTGTAACTGACGCAACAAACTCAGCAAGAGCTGAAGAAGGAAAGTCACCTCTAGTTAGAAATCCGGCCCTTGATGAGGCTGCGCGCCTAAAGGCAGAGGATATGGCCAAGAACGAGTACTTTGCACACTGGAGCCCTACTGGAGTCTCTCCATGGCATTGGTTTGGTGAGGCTGGATACTCTTATGTCCATGCTGGCGAAAACTTAGCGGTACACTTTACTGATTCGTCTGCCGTAGTTGATGCTTGGCTTAAGTCTCCTACTCACCGAGAAAACATCATGAATGCTAAATATACTGAAATAGGTATTGGTACAGCCAAAGGACAATACGAAGGTTACGATACAGTGTTTGTGGTGCAGATGTTTGGTACTCCAGCTGCGATAGTCGCATCATCAGTAGTTGAGGAAACTACAGTTCCTGCAACAACAGAGACTGAAGTAGTAGTTGCGGAAGATACGGCTGTAACAGAGGATGAGCCAGTTACGGCTCCTCCTGTGGTCGCAGGTGCTCAAGAAGACACAGAAGCAAGTGTGGGTGTGACCGAGGAAGGTACGGTAGTCTATGAAAGCTTTGCTTCTACTGTGGCTGAGGATGTGGCGGAAGGGGTTGAAGAAGTAATTTCTGCGCCGGTTGGTAATATCACATCATCTCCCTCAATGATTTCACGTATTATGACTTCGCCACGCCTTCTTCTTCAGATTGTTTATTCAATACTCGGATTGTTTGTGATTGGGGCTTTATTGGCTTCAATCATTATCGAGTGGAGACGACATCATCCGGTGCAGATTGCATATGCAACAGCAATGTTGCTTGTGATGATGGTGCTGTTTCAGTTACATATCTTCGTCTCCAATGGAGCCCTAATAGCCTAAACTTCCAAAATCGACGCATTTCTGTGGTTTCAAAAATTTTACTCGGTCGCCGTATGTCTATATACGCCTTCCTCGTAAAATTTTCTCCAACCATCAGAACTGCATTCGATTTAAAAAGTTTAATGAAACTCACTCTGAATCTTAAAAAACTTTAAACTAAAAACCGCAACAAGATATGGGAAAAGTTTTTGATGTAATGAAGAATAATGGGGAAGAAAGACCTCTGGATATACACGATTTGATGGTGAAAAATCCCAGCTCTACCTTTTTTATGAAAATGGAGTCAGATGGACCAGATGGAACTGATATAAAGGCCGGTGACACATTAGTGATAGACCGTTCCCACAGCCCTAAGCGTGGCAACGTTCTCGTCGTTGCAGAAGATGGGGAGCTCAAGGTCCAGAAACACTCTATAAAAAGTGATTCAGGAGAAGATAGTACTTTGTGGGGAGTGGTGACTGGCTTGTTGCGGCAATTGCCCTAGCAACTTCAAGAAAGTTCGAGTCCAAATCTGCCAGCAAGATTGACTTTTTGTATTTTTATTATACAGTAACAGTGATTCAAAGACGGTCTTTGGGTCACTGTTAAGAAAGGATATTTCTGTGAAGAAAAAGCGTGAGACTACGGTTCAGGAAGCCGAAGAGCTGCTTCAAGCGCTCTTCCTCGAAACCCAGCTGGGAATTGAGCTTGATGAGTTCATGGAGGAGCTTGTTCCGCCAGACAACCCTTGGTGGGGAGAAGGAGCTGTTCAGGTTCCTGAAGATGAAGTAAAGTAGCTCGATATTCTCTCAACGAAGTAGATCTTTTGCATCCTTTATGTAGTACAAAGTAAAAGTAGTAGATGATAAGACAGTCAGCTAAAACTAGCGGATAAAGAACCGCACCAAAGCCCCATGTGTTCGCACTGAGGGTTTTTATTTTTCTATAAAAGTTCCAACTTCGTCCCAGACGGCCAAATGTTGGGGTATAATATTACTTAAGATGCGAAAGCTATTTTTTCAGCTGTATGATTTTATAGAGACGTTACCAGAGCGCCTCTATCCTTTCAGAAATGAAATTGAAGGGCAGTGGGTTAGAGGTAGGCGTTCTTATTTAAACGCACTCAATAACGCATTTGAAACCTATGGTCCGCAAAGACTTGGTTACAAACTGACTTTCTATCGGGCAAGCTTTCATTTTCTTGGGGCAGTGTTATTTATTGTATTTGCCACACTTCTTTCACAGAAATTCTTTGGTAGTGACATCGCTTTATATGTACTAATGGCCACCGCTATAATCGCCTTATTTATTCAGGAGTTTCATTTTCATCCCAAAAGATATTCTCAATCCAGAAAGAAAGGGGTAATTGACTGGCTCACTTGGGTGGTGCCAATGGTGGTTTATATTTTTATCCAATTTTAGATTGGAAGCCCTTTTACATAGCTATCTTAATAAACAAAACGGCCTACGAACGTAGACCGTTTCGTAGACCATGCAATTCATTCCGCTCCTCCGAAGGATATGTTGAGTCCTGCGTTCCTTGCACCCTGTGCGATAGTAAGCTTTGCTGCTTGCATGTCAGTGACATAAATTCGAAGTTCTTGATGTGAGGTGTTGTCTCGCACTGAGAGCAAGATACTTAATCTGTCGTCAGTTATTTTAACCCGCCTCATGCCGTTTACTGACTTCAGTCCGGCTTTTATGAACCCCGGCGAAATTTTAGTAACAGATGGGCAATCCTGCGCAATGTCAGCCACAGTGCAGGCAGCAGGAATGAGGGTGGTGTGATTACCATTGAATTTTCCACCTGATCTTGAATACTTGTTAGACATAGCTTCGTCTTATATTGCAATATAAATGCGTATATGTCAACTTAGAGCCTAAAAAGCGTATAATAGGTGGGTGAAATACATCGGCCTAGCAGATTGTAATAATTTCTTCGTTTCTTGTGAGCGGGTTTTTCGGCCTGACCTGTGGGGTAAGCCGGTGGCGGTACTCTCCTCTAACGATGGTGCTATTGTTGCTCGCAGTGAGGAGGTTAAAAAGCTTGGTATCCCTATGGGCGTACCGTACTTTAAAATCCGTGATGAGTTTGAAAAAGCTGGGGTTACCGTCTTCTCTTCTAACTTTGATTTATACAGCGACATTTCTAAAAGAGTAATGGACACGCTCCGCGACGAACTCGGCGTGATTTATCAGTACTCAGTGGATGAGTCGTTTTTCAAAATGGAAGTAAAAAGTGTCGAGGAAGCAAAAGTGGAACTCGTACGGCTGAAGGCTTTAGTGCAAAAGAATATAGGCATTCCACTGTCTTTTGGTCTGGCGCCAACCATGACTCTCGCTAAGTATGCTAGTGAATTAGAAAAGCGTGGGAGTGGTGTATTCATCTTAACTTTAGAAGATTGGGAGAAGCAAAAGAGTTCGGTCTCATTGTCTGAAATATGGGGTGTTGGTGGCGCTACCACCAAGAAAATGCGTGAGCATAATCTTATTACTGTCGCTGACTTTCTGTCTGCTGATAGTTCGGTAATTGTGAAAATCTTTGGAGTGAACGGCACTCGATTACGCTCTGAGCTATCAGGAATACCGGCCAAAATGCCAGAAGGTGATGAAGTGAAACAAAAAAGTATAATGAGCACCCGCTCCTTTTCTAAAACCTCCACGTCACTCGCGGTCTTAGAAGAAGCTCTGGCTTATCATACTGCTCGTGCGTCGGAAGAACTACGTAGCAGTCATGCAAAGGCAGGAAAGATATCAATAATGCTAGGTACAAATCGCCATAGTGAGTGGGTATTGCAGGGAGGTACCGCTGAGTCGATACTTCCGTATCCAACCAATGATACTATCGTGCTTTTGCGTGAGGTGGAAAGACTGGCACATGCTATCTATACAAAAGACGTTCCTTATAAAAAGGCTGGGGTGGTTTTGAGTCAGATAACCTCTGACGATAATGTTCAATTAGATTTGTTTAATTCACAAAAGAAGGATAACAATAAACTAATGTCGGTTATAGACACAGTAAATAAAAGTTTAGGAAGAGACAGTATTACCATTGGTCGCGCTCGTTATAAAGAAGGTTGGAGCAACAACCATAACTTTCGGTCACAAAGATACACAACAAGCTGGAATGGCATACCGAAAATAAATCTTTAAGAAATTTATCCACTGCTCTTTTAGTTTTGTACGCATGAAGTGTGTGATAATTAAATTACAAATTCATGCGTGTTCTTACATTCGCACTTTTAGTTTCTTATGTGGTGATGCCGAGCATTGTTTCGGCACAAGCGAGCGAGTCAAATCTCGATGAGCTTTATATTGGTGGACCAGAAGCACCATCTATTCTTTCTGTCGATTATCCAAATCCAGAAAAATGGTACAAGCCAGGCGATGTGTCTTTCACTTGGCCGTTACTAGAAGAGGTAGTGGCGGTAGCTGCAGAGGTAGTGAGTGAACCTAATACAGAACCGATGGAAACTTTCCGCCCACCGGTTAGTTCTTTGAGTGTAAAGGCCGGAGAGTGGACTGAAGGGATTCAGTACCTTAACGTTCAATTTAAAAATGATGAGAAGTGGGGACCTTTCACTTCATATAAGGTGATGATTGATAATACGGCGCCCGAACCATTTAGTGTTCAGGTTGCTTTACATGATGGTAGTCAGCGAGGAGTAGTAGTCTCTGCCGAGACTACTGATGAACTTTCTGGTCTGTCACACTTTGAATTATCAGTTAATGGTAGCAGTGCGCAAAAAATGACAGTGGAAGAAGCGCGACGTGGCTACTTCACTCATATTGATGGAGAAGGTACACAGAATATAAGAATGACAGCCTACGACACAGCTGGGAATCTTCGCTCTGAAACCACTCCAGTTTTATCATTACCTCCAGCTACAATAGATGCTGGAGTTAACCCAGTTGGCTATGTAGCCAGCGAACCCGCCTCATTACTTGTGGCACTTATGGCCGGATTAATGCTTCTGACTTTTGGCTACTTGGTTTACGAGCGTCAACGTTATTCAATAGCAGTAGCTGACCTGCGTCGCGAAGCTGAAGATATACAAACCCAGATGCTTAGAATCTTTTCAGCCCTACGTGAGGAGATATATGACCAAATTGGGGCAATAAACAAAAAGACTCGCCTTACCAAGAAGGAAAAAGAGGCAGTGGATGGCCTTAGTAAAGCTCTCAATGTGTCTGAAAAGTTGCTGGAGAAGGAGATTAAGGATGTAAAGAAACTCTTAAAGTAACTTACGTCTCTAATACAGCTAAGATTAGGGTCTGAATTGGCTATACCACATTGTGGGTATACAAGTTAAAAACTGTGATAAAATCGACATATGTTACTGAATAGAGTGGTTGAATACGTATTCTTTTTTGGTCTAATGGGTATCGTCGGATATCTGCTGTGGCAGATGATGTCCCCGTTTATTACGGCTTTAGCTCTGGCGGCTGTGATTGTCACAATTTCATATCCTATTTACGGCAAGGTACTAGCTTATACTCCAAAACGTAACCCAACCGCAGCCGCGCTCATTTCTACCTTCTTGGTCATAATTGTTTTTGTCCTACCACTATTTTGGATTACATCCATGCTTGTTAGTGAAGCTATTTCTATTTATCGCATACTCGACGGTAATCAATTCTCTCTTTCTGATACATTAAATGACTTTGAGAATGTGCTTCAAAACCTTATTCCTGGTTTGCAAATAGACTTAGCAAACTACATGCAACAAGGTGCACAGTGGTTTGCTGGTAACTTGGGCGCTATCTTTGTTGGTACTGCTTCTACATTGTTCTCTTTCTTTATTGCCGTATTTGGTTGTTTCTACTTCTTTAGAGACGGAGAGAAGTTCACTAATAAGCTCATTGAGATTAGTCCTTTAGCAGACATGGAAGACGGTTTAATACTGCGTCGTATGGGTTCAGCAGTACGAGGAGTGGCGACTGGGACAGTTTTGGTAGCTATTATCCAAGGTGTGTCAGCAGCGATTGGATTTTCTGTATTTGGCTTCGACCGTGCGATATTATTCGGCGTAATAGTAGCTATTACTGCTTTGGTACCAGGCGTTGGTCCTTCCGTAGTCTTTGTTCCAGCCGCTATTTATTCATTTGTGTTTGGCGACTATGTCACCGGTATCGGACTACTAGTTTGGTTCTTGGTAGCTGTTTCATTCCTCGACAATATTCTTGGTCCATACTTGGTCAGCCGTTCCCACCCGATGCACCCATTCCTTATTCTTCTTTCTGTTTTAGGAGGACTGGCATTGTTTGGTCCGATTGGATTTGTGGTAGGACCAGTTATTACTAGTGTGTTTATTGTGTTACTCGAAATATATTCCCAGCACGTGGCTAACGCCGATGGAAGAGTTTAAATAATTTCATATGATTGATCGTACCCATATTGAGCAGATTCTCAAACTAAATGGACTTGCTGCCACCGCTGCTGATGAAGAAATTCGCTCAGTTCTTATTTCTGCCCGTTGGAATAAAGAAGATGTCGAAACGGCCATCACGGTTTTGCGTGAAAACGTAAATACCCACAAGAGTCGTGTAGATACGCTCCATGATGTGTTCCTGACAGACAAGAAGCTTAGTCCAGAAGCTATCCATTCACTTCTTGGTATTGATGTGCAGGTGGACTCTAATGAACTTGAGACTCTTCGTGTTAGTCGTCGCAATCTTTATCGTTGGCAGATTGTTTCGATTTTCATAATTGCGATTTTAATTGCAGTTACTATGGTGCTTGGCATGATGTACTTAAGTGGCTTTGGAGTTTTTCATCCTTCGAAATAAATTAGCAGTTTTTCTAGACCAGCTTTCTTTATTTCCTTAAGTGGAAACTGTGAAATAGAGATGGTATAAGTAGGCACATGCATACCCGAGCCATTCTCGTATCTATATTTTTAGCCGCAGTTTTGTGCGGTGGGACTTTTACGTATGTTGTTTTGAATTACGGTGTCGGCCCACTGGTCACTTTACCGACCATTATGGCTGAGGCTATGGTTGGTGTGTCTGATATGGAAGAGGTGGAACCAATCAGTATCATTTTTACCGGAGACGTAATGCTGGCACGCGACGTTGAGATGAGACTACTCCAGGAAGAGCGAGGTTATTCTTTGTCATCAATTAAAGATTCATTAAAGGCTGATGCGGTGGTAATGAACTTTGAGGCTTCAGTGCTAGAGAATCATGAGCAAACACAGCATATGGAAATGAAGTTTTCGGTGCGACCAGACTTAGTTGGGGAGTTAAGACTTGAGAGCCCAGTTTATTTGTCTTTAGCGAATAATCACTCACTGGATTATGGTGTTGGTGGATATAGGAATACAGTAAAGACGCTTGAGGCACATGGTTTCAAAGCCTTTGGTCACGCCACTTCAATTTCTACTTCCTCAGTGTCGGTTATCGAAGCTAAAGGTCAGAGAGTATTGGTACTCCATGCCAATGCCACTTACGGTAGTTTGGATATGTCTAAGGTCCAAAATATATTGAAGTCGGCCGGCCCTGCAGATTTAACTGTCGCGTATATTCACTGGGGTACTGAATATGAGCCAGTGAATGACGATGCACAAGAAAGCTTGGCCCATGACCTTATAGACAGTGGTTTTGATTTAGTGGTTGGACACCATCCTCACGTTGTTCAGAATGTTGAGAGATATAAAGACGGACTCATTTTTTATTCACTTGGCAACTTCGTTTTTGATCAGTATTGGACGCCTGAGGTACAAGAAGGCTTAGTGGTGAAGGTTGTGGGTGATTCTAAGCAATGGGGAGTAGAATTGATGCCGGTGGAGAGTGCCAGTACCCTAATTCAGCCCCGCCCTATGGCCACAGGAGCCCACCAGCGCTTCCTTGATGACTTGGCTGGGCGTAGTTCTCCAGTGCTATATACAGATATTGCTAAAGGCCGAATAATGTTGCAATTTTAGGGTGTTTGGACTATGCTGACACCAAATAAGACATATGATTAAGATTCACAAATACGAGGTAATCGGTATTGGATTGAGTGTTGGAGCAATGGCTTTGGCGCTATTCTTGATGCGATTTGATGGAACACTCGATGCTGGCAATATCTTGGCTCGCAGTGCCGAGCAAAGTGACCAAGCAGCGAATGTTATTGTGGCTGAAAACGGTGTAGAGGGTGCTTCGAACGCTATTTCGGATGCATTAGTAGGAAACAGAGTTGATAAGCTGGTGGTTACTGATGTTCAGATTGGTGAAGGTGACGAAGTTAAAGATGGAGACACCGTAACTGTGAACTATATTGGTACTCTTCAGAATGGTCAGGAATTTGATAATAGCTACAAGAAAGGAACTAGTTTTTCTTTCAAAGTTGGCGACGACAAGGTTATTGAAGGTTGGAACAAAGGAATGGTTGGAATGAAGGTAGGTGGACAGAGAATCATCATCATTCCGTCCGACATGGCCTACGGAAGCGAGGGTTATGGCCCAATCCCAGGTAACGCAACTGTTGTTTACGCTATTGAACTGTTGGAAGTTAAATAAGATTCAAATTTTCACCAGTGTCCTCTCCTATCTCTTTTGAAATTGTTAAACGCTCGTCGGGGTCTATGGCTCGCGCCGGTATCATACATACCCCGCACGGAGATATAGAAACTCCGGCTTTCGTGACTGTAGGGACTAAAGGAACTGTTAAGAGCTTGAAGTCGGAAGATTTGAAGGATTTAGTTGAAGCTCAAGTAGCTATCGCTAATACCTACCACCTTTATCTTCAACCGGGACATGAAGTAATTAAAGAGGCGGGAGGTATACATAAGTTTGCCAACCTCGATATGCCCTTAATGACTGACTCAGGTGGGTTCCAGGTTTTTTCTCTTGGTGCGGCTTTCGGTAAAGGGGTCACTAAGTTTGCTGCTGGAGAAGTGGATGAAGATGCGAAGCCAATCGTGCATGGCCTTAATGTGTACTCAAAAACCTTGGCGGAAAGTCACGGCAAGCTCTGTGTAATTGATGAAGAGGGTGTGACTTTCACTTCTCACCACGATGGCTCGATGCACCGTTTCACTGCCGAGCGCTCGATTGAAATACAACACGCTATTGGAGCTGACATTATTGTGGCTTTTGATGAATGTACTAGTCCGTCTGCTGACTACGACTACCAGAAAGAAGCCATGGAGCGAACTCATCGTTGGGCCAAGCGCTCGATAATGGCACATAAAGGGAATTACGAGGCATTAAAGAAGCAAGGAGTCTATGGTGTCGTGCAGGGTGGACGCTACTTAGATTTGCGTAAGGATAGTGCGCAGACTTTGGCGGCAATGGACTTCGACGGTTTTGGTATTGGCGGAAGTTTTTCTAAGAAAGATTTAGGAGACGCTCTCAAGGTGGTAAATGAAAATCTACCAGAAGACAAGCCACGTCATTTGCTCGGCATTGGAGAGCCAGAAGATATTATGGAAGGGGTGCGACTAGGCTGCGATACCTTTGACTGTGTAGCCCCGACTCGCATCGCTCGCACTGGCACCATTTATGAACATAAGGGACAGGGAATAGTAAAGACTAATTTAAAAAATGCTGAGTATCAACGTGACTTCTCGCGTGTAGACGAAGGTTGTGATTGTTTTGTTTGTGAGCGTTATACAAAGGCGTATCTTTCACACCTCCTGCGCTCAGGCGAGATTTTGGGCGGTCACCTGGCTTCAATACATAATCTTTATACGATAGTGAATTTCACTAAGAAGTTAAGGGAGGAGATATTAAGAGGGTAGGGTAATACAACAAATAATAGTGAGGCGACAGATTTTTTTGACGGAACACATTGTGTGTAGTATTGTTGGCGCCAATTTGATCTTTAAAGGGAGTGAGGACAATGTCGCTTGTGATAGTGCGTGGAATCCTTGAGCGTGAGCACAATCGTGAAAGTTTTGCCAAACTTATTGGCAAATACTATCCGACTACTGACGAACGCTTCAAGGATATCATGCGAGCATATGGGATTGCCAAAGAGGCCTTTCAAGAAAAAACTCGAGAAAGTGGAGAAAGATACTTCGAACATCTTCGTGCTGTGGCACTTATCCTCATTGAATATATGAGGATTTCCGACCACGACATGATTGTTACTGCGTTACTCCATGACATCGTTGAAGATTTTCGAAAGAAATGGTTTTACGACCGTTTAACGAAGGAGTTCAACGAGACTGTTTCCGGTTTGACTTGGTGGTTGACTAAGCCACCTGTCGAGGAATTTGGCAGCAAGATTGATCGTGACCGTCATTATCACCATCAACTTTTGTTTAGGGCTCCTCGGAAGGCACTTGTTATCAAGTTGCCTGATCGTCTGCATAATCTGCTGACAATGTGGGATGTCACTCCAGAGAAGCGAGCGCGTAAGATTACTGAAACAGAAGATTTCTATCTACCACTGGCGGTAAGGGAGAGTATTCTGATTCACGAGATTGAAGCCGCCTTGGACGAACTTAAGAATGGTCATACGACACATGGCTGAAGAACTCTTTCAATGCTTTGAAAAAAGGTGTGACCACGGTCTCGCCTTTTCTTTTGTCAAACTTATATATAAGTTATACTCACTCTGTGAAATTTGAATTAGCTACCGACAAAACTCCGGCTGGGGACCAGCCGGAGGCCATTAAAAAGCTCTTGGAAGGGCTTAAAGCTGGGGCCGAGCACCAGACTCTTTTGGGTGTGACCGGTTCTGGAAAGAGCGTTGTGGCTGAAACAAGTGTATTGCTAAAGGGTAGTCATGGTGTTCAGAATATCGCTATTGGACCCATGATTGATGGACTTCTTTCAAAACACAGTACTAATGTGTCTGTAGTTGATGACACAGAGGTACTAAATATGACAGATGACATACTTAAAACAATAAGCTTCTCCCCAGTAACCGGTAAGGTAGAGTGGAAGCCAATTACACAAGTAACTAGACATGATTCACCATCATCACTAAGAAAAATAACTACAACTTGCGGGCGGAACGTGACTGTTACCGATAATCATAATTTCTACCGTCTCCGCAATGGAGAGTTAACACTTTGCCGTAGCGACGATGTGCATATTGGTGATTATTTACCATTGCCAAGATTCTTTACTGGCCCAAGAAAACCCCTTAATAGCGTGACGCTCACTAATACACTTCTTTCTAGCGGTCGTAATTATTTTGTGAATGTAATGGGTGATGCAACAGTCCGAAGTACTGTGCTCGCTACAGTGCCGTATCAGAAACGTTATCGTGTTGAGCGTTTTGACGAAGGTGTAGCTTTGGCAGATTGTGTCGCAGTATTAGACCCTAAAGTTTGTGCTACTCTCGAAGCGACTGCTAGTAGTGGAACAATGGTAATTGGATTGCAACAATCCATAACCCCAAGATTCTTACGCTTCCTAGGCTACTTTATTGCTGAAGGTCATGCTACGCGGAACTATGTAATGCTTTCAACAGCTGACAAGGAAATTGTAGACGATGTACGAAGTGAGGCGTTGTCCCGAGGTATGTCCTTTGCGCATCGACACGGTACATACGATTATCAGCTTAGTAGTGCAGGTTGGGCTGATACATTAACGGCATGGGTAGGTAGTCATGCACGGAGTAAGCGTCTCCCGCCTTTTTGGACACAGTTGAACGACGAGCAACTGGCCACACTCCTCTCAGCCTATTTCTCGGCAGATGGTGGTGTGGATAGCGGTTCTGTTTCTGCTGCCACTATAAGCAAGGGGCTTGCGTCAGACCTTGCTTGTGCTCTACTGCGTTTCGGTATAACTGCACGCATTAGACGAAAACTCAATAAAGTTCCAGGCAAGACTTATCGAACGGAAACATGGATACTTAATATATACGGACGTACGTTTTTGAAAATATTTGAAACAAACATTGGATTTACATTGCCACGAAAACAACAAGCCCTCCGAGATATTATTCCTGATACAGCTAATACAAACGTGGATCTGGTACCTCTGTCTGGGAAGCTTCTCAAAGAAACACGCATGCTATGTGGACTGCATCAACATGATGTATCTGATGCGTGTGGTGTAGAGCGTTCCTATATTTCTATGCTGGAAAGCGGTAGGAGACTACCGTCTCAAAAAGTGGCACAAGCATTATTGACATTCTTTAGGTCGCACGACGCTAAATCTAAAGTAAATCAACTCGTTACTTCGTTGGAATTTTTGACACAACTCTACTGGTCTCCAGTCGCACGAATAGAAGAGGTTCCTGGTGAAAGATATGTGTACGACTTTTCAGTGGCGGATAATGAAACGTTCTTTGCAGACGGAATCTTCGTGCACAATACTTATACCGTCGCTAATATAATCAACGCTATTCAGAAGCCGACACTTGTTATTGCCCACAATAAGACCCTGGCCGCTCAGCTGGCTCAAGAGTACCGAGATTTCTTTCCAAATAATGCCGTTCACTACTTCGTTTCATACTACGACTACTACCAGCCGGAGGCCTATATGCCAGTCTCAGACACTTTTATCGAGAAAGAGGCGCAGATTAACAAAGAGATTGACCGTCTCCGTCACGCTTCGACTCAAGCGCTTTTAACACGCAGTGACGTGATTATTGTAGCGTCAGTGTCATGTATCTACGGTCTTGGTTCACCGATTGAATACGAAAAAGTTCATAAAAAAATCGAAAAGGGATTTGTTATCAATCGTGCCGATATGTTACGGCTTTTGGTTTCGATGTACTTCGAACGGACACCGGCAGACTTAACTCCTGGTGCTTTCCGAGCAATTGGAAATACTGTGGAGATAATGCCGACCAACGAAAAGGTTATTTTCCGACTTAACTTTGAAGGGGATGCTGTTTCTGCTATTACGAAGATTGATGCTACTACTCGCGCCATTATTGATGAGCCTGATACTTTTTACTTATTCCCAGCTAAGCACTTCGTTACTCCTGAGGCCGAGCGGGCGCGAGCCATTGTAGATATTAAGGCAGAACTCGACGAACAACTAAAAAAGTTTAAAAAAGAAGGAAAGTTACTTGAGAGCGAACGTATCAAGCGTCGTACTGAATACGATTTGGCGATGATACGTGAGATAGGATATTGCAATGGTATTGAAAACTATTCTAGACACTTCGATGGCAGGTCAGCTGATGAACCACCATATAGCTTGCTCGATTATTTTCCACGTAAGGCTGATGGCACCCCAGACTTCTTAACTGTGATTGATGAGTCACACGTTACCATTCCGCAGATTGGTGGAATGTATGCCGGAGACCGGGCTCGTAAAGAGACCTTGGTTGATTATGGTTTCCGTCTACCAAGTGCTAAAGACAACCGCCCTTTAAAGTTTGATGAGTTTGAAAAACGAGTTGGTCAGCGTATATATACTTCCGCTACTCCTGGAAAATATGAATATGAAAAAGCTGAAACTACTCCATTTAAAATGGTGGAACAAATCATTCGTCCGACAGGTCTGGTGGATCCACTTATTGATGTACGTCCAATTGTTGAAAAAGGCGATTATCCGGGACAGGTGAAGGACTTTATCGCCGAAGCAGAAAAAGTAATTGCCTCAGGTGCGCGTGTGCTCACTACCGTACTCACTAAGCAGATGGCTGAAGACCTGGCTGAGTTCCTAGAAGGAAAGGGAATGAAGACTAAGTATATCCACAGTGATGTCGAGACACTAGAGCGTATCGAAATTCTCACTGACTTTAGAAAGGGAGTATTTGATTGTTTAGTTGGAGTTAACCTTCTGCGTGAAGGACTCGACTTGCCAGAAGTGGAACTGGTAGCTATTCTCGATGCAGATAAGGCTGGTTTCCTCCGAAGTGAGACTGCACTTATTCAGACTATCGGTCGCGCAGCACGTAATGTGAACGGACGCGTTGTTCTCTATGCCGATGAAATTACTCCAGCTCTAGAATATGCCATCGGTGAAACTAACCGTCGTCGTGACAAGCAATTGGCATACAACAAAGAACACGGTATTACTCCGACTACCATCAAGAAAGAAATCAAGAGTATTGCTGACCAGCTTCGCACTGTGCACGAAGAGACTATCAATACTTTGCTGACTGTTGATATGGAGTTGTTCATGAAGAACCCTAAGAAGGTTTTGAAAGAGAAGAAGAGTCAGATGAATGAGGCGGTAGCCATACTAGACTTTGAGACGGCAGCTATCATCCGTGACGAAATAAATATTTTAGAAGAAACGGCAGCAAAGAACGCAAAGAAGGTTAAGAAGAAATAATTTTGACATCACTGTCAAAGTGTGCTATATTGCAACTAGATTAGTTTACTAATTGCTCAAGCACCACCCAATAATTAGTTGGACTTCTTACGGCGGTAAGGAGTAGTGGATGCAAAACATAATTTATGTTTAGAGCAATCGGTATTTTGATCATTCTGTGGGGACTCAGTCTTCACTTCGGGTCCAGTATTCGTGCTTTTGATAAAGCCGCCACTGCTACGTTTGAAACCGTAGAAGTAGCCGCGCTTGTATCTCAATCACAAATGAAGGGCCAATAGTCCACCAAGCCGGATACTTTTGTCCGGCTTTGTTGTTTTTAGCGATTTTGCTATACTCATCATTACTAAACCTTCGGCTCCATCCGGAGGCGTCGTTATATGGAAAAGAAAAAAACTAAGGTGAAATGGGATGTAAAGGGTGAGGGTGAAAGCGGTAACAAAATCGTGGTGCGTGGTGCTCGTACCCACAACCTAAAGAATATTACTGTTGAGATGCCTCGGGGCAAACTAATCGCTGTTACTGGCCCATCAGGGAGTGGTAAGTCTTCCTTGGCCTTTGACACTATTTTCGCTGAAGGTCAGCGACGATACATTGAATCACTTTCAGCCTACGCACGACAATTTTTAAATAAACTCCAGAAGCCTGACGTTGATGAGATTAGTGGACTCTCACCAGCTATTTCTATTGACCAAAAGTCTGCTAGCCGTAACCCTCGTTCAACCGTGGCAACCATCACAGAGATTTACGATTATCTGCGTATTCTTTATGCTCGTGTTGGTCAACCATACTGTCTAGATACTGACGTACCGATTGAAAAACTTTCACAAGATGAAATTCTTGGCATCGTACTGAAATCAATTGAAGATAAGGAGGTGACTGAGGCAAAGAAAGAAAAGGTACTTGGGATTGAACTTTCTAAGGGAAAGGTAAGTATCTTCGCTCCACTAGTGGTGGGTAGGAAGGGTGAGTACTATCAACTTCTTTATGACCTACTTAACAAAGGTTATGAAACGGTAAAGATTGACGGCCAAATTAAACAACTACGTGAACGTATTGAACTTAAAAAGACGGCACGTCATGACATCGATGTATTGGTTGATTCTATTTATGTATCTGAATTCACTGACTCACCTAAGAGTTCAAAGGAACGTTTAAGTGAAGCGGTGGAGTTAGCTCTTAAGGAAAGTAACGGCTTAGTGAAAGTTGAGAGTCCAGATGGACACGAACGTACCCTTTCTGCCAAATTTATCTGCCCGATTGATGGCTCGTCATTCCCAGAGGTTGAGCCACGTCTATTCTCCTTCAACTCTCCTTATGGTGCCTGTCCGGAGTGTAACGGGCTTGGAGTGGTAGGTATCTTCCAGAATGATGAATGTCCAGCATGTAAGGGGGCGCGTCTGCGCCCTGAGGCACTACGCGTTTATCTCGGAGGGGATAGTAAGTCACTCGGTAAAAACATTGTGGACTTCACTGATATGACGGTGAAGGACGCTAGTGACTTTATTGCACAGTTGAAGCTTTCAAAAAAGCACCAAGAAATTGCTTGGCCGGCACTGCGTGAGATTATTGAACGCTTGGAGTTTATGCAGAACGTTGGTATTGAATATCTCACACTAAACCGTCGCGCCAATACTCTCTCTGGTGGTGAGGCACAGCGTATTCGCCTAGCGTCACAGCTCGGTTCTGGTCTGGTGGGAGCACTTTATGTGCTTGATGAGCCAACTATTGGACTCCATCAGAGAGACAATGATCGTTTGATTAAAACCCTCACTTCTCTTCGTGACCTCGGTAACACCATTATTGTAGTTGAGCACGATGAAGATACTATTTATGCAGCTGACTACCTGATTGATATTGGTCCTGGTGCTGGTGTGCATGGCGGTAACGTTGTGGTAGCCGATTATCTACCAAAACTCTTGGAGGCAAAAACAAATGAGTCTGGTTCTGTCACACTTGATTACCTACGAGGGGATAAAAAAATTGCGATTCCAGAGCGTCGTCAAAGCGAAAAGGGTTCAATTAAGATTCGTGGTGGCAAAGCTTTTAATATTAAAAACATGAATGTGGATGTACCACTTGGACGACTGATAGCCTTAACCGGTGTGTCAGGAAGTGGGAAGTCTACCTTTATGTATGAGATTCTTCATAAGAATCTTCGAGCTCGACTAGAACGACAATATCGCTCGGCTAAGATTCACAATTGTACCTCTTTTGATGGTACTGAATATCTTGGCCGTACGGTTTTAATTGACCAGTCGCCAATTGGTCGCACACCACGCTCAAACCCAGCTACCTATACTGGAGCCTTCACTCATATTCGTGACATGTTTGCTTCTACCAGCGAAGCACGGGCTCGTGGTTGGAAGCCAGGGCGGTTTTCATTCAACGTAAAAGGTGGTCGTTGTGAAGCGTGTCAGGGTAATGGAGAGATTGCGGTGGAGATGCACTTCTTGCCAACTGTCTATGTGACCTGTGACGTTTGTGATGGGAAGCGATTCACTAAGGAGACACTTGAAGTCACGTACAGAAAGAAGAGTATCCACGACGTACTTCACATGACTATTGAAGAAGCCTATACATTCTTCAATGATATTCCCGCTATCGCAGAGCGATTAAAGTCATTGCTCGATGTGGGTCTTAGTTATCTAGAGCTCGGACAGAGCGCCACAACCCTCTCCGGTGGAGAGGCACAGCGTGTGAAGATTGCTTCAGAGCTTTATCGTCCACACACACAAAAGACTATCTACCTACTCGATGAGCCAACTATCGGACTTCACTACGAGGATGTGAAAAAGCTGATTGAGATTCTTCAGGAGCTCGTGAATCGAGGTAATACCGTGATGGTGATTGAGCACAACCTTGATGTGGTAAAGAGCGCTGACTACATACTAGACATTGGTCCGGAGGGCGGAAAAGGTGGGGGTACGCTGGTAGCCAAAGGAACTCCAGAGGAGGTGGCCCGCAATGATAAGTCTTTTACGGGACAATACCTACGAAAAGTTTTGAAGAGATAATGGAAGGGTGTATACTTCACTTTTAGATAGTCTCAAACAGAAGGGGATGCAGATGACTGTAGAAAATCTTACTGTCGCTGAAAAGCAAACAATAATGTCCTTTCTTGAAAGGCAAGATGGGGTTAATTTTGAATTAGCTCTTCAAAAAATTGCAAAAAACTTTGCACCAGAAGGAGTTACTGAAGCATCATTGCGTGACTTTTACTTTTTCGAGATGAAGGCTCGAAATCAAAGACGCTTCGGAGCACGTTGCACAACCGCGTTTACTTAACGCGGTTGCTCTATTTATTTAAAAAAATTATGACCAAGGAAGCGCTAACTAAAAAGAAGCTACCAGACACGCCAGGCGTGTACTTTTTCCTTGGGCGAAACAAGGAGGTTTTGTATATTGGTAAAGCTACTTCACTTAAAAACCGTGTTCGTAGCTATTTTGCTCCCGACCTTAGAGAGAAGCGTTCTTCCTTCATAGAGAAGATGGTCTTGGAAGCCAAAGGAGTGGATGTCACTGTGACCGACTCTGTGCTTGAGGCGATGATTCTTGAGACTAACCTCATTCGCACCCACAAACCAAAATATAATACGCTAGCCAAGGACGACAAGAGTTATAACCACCTGGTTATTACCGACGAAGAATGGCCAAGGGTCTTAGTGGTGCGTGGTAAAGACCTTGTGACAATGAGTGAGGATGGAATTCTTTATCACTTTGGACCTTTTCCAAGCGGACAATTATTTAGAGAGGCACTGAAGATAGTGAGACGACTCTTCCAGTTTTATGACACCAATACTCCACTAGGAGCAGAGAAGACTAAGATGGCGCGGGGCAAAATCGACTTCAATCGTCAGATTGGTTTGTACCCAACTGATGAGAACAAAAAAGAGTACCTGCGCACAATTAAGCACATTCGTCTCTTCTTTGAAGGAAAGAAACAACAAATCATTAAGGATCTGCAAAGTGAAATGAAAACTTTGGCGAAAGAACAAAAATTTGAAGAAGCCAATATCACTAAGAAAAAAATCTTTGCTCTCACCCACATTCACGACATTGCTTTAATTAAGGATGACACGCGTATTTATCGTGATGAAAACTTTGTACGTATAGAAGCGTACGATGTGGCACACCTTTCTGGTCAAAACATGGTGGGGGTAATGACGGTGGTTGAAGGTGGGGAAATGAAGCGTTCAGACTATCGAAAATTTAAAATCAATTCAGTTTCAAAAGCCAACGACACTGCTGCCTTAAAAGAAGTATTAGAAAGACGCCTAGGTCACGATGAGTGGCCATTGCCACAAGTCCTGGTGGTGGACGGTAGTACGGCGCAAAAGAACGTGGCTTTGGCAGTTTTAAAGAAGTTTAATCTAGCTATTCCAGTAGTGGCGGTCGTCAAAGATGAACGTCACCGTCCGGTCCGAGTTTTGGGCCCTACCAGTATTCTAAAGAAACATCATGATGCGGTTTTGTTGGCTAACGCTGAGGCACACCGCTTCTCCATTGGTTTTCATAGACAGAGAAGAAACCGTTCTCTTTTCTAGGGTGTTATAATGAGCGAGATGAAAAACCTGCGAGTGGCAGTATTGCGAGGTGGACCTAGCGAAGAATACGACGTCTCTATGAAGACGGGTTCTGAAGTGTTGTCTGCATTAGGTAGACAAGGA